>Ga0209783_1000006_pt1 | contig 128485 bp, 111 predicted proteins | sample WorMetfiPIANOSA1_FD_187395 | JGI IMG/M metagenome (GOLD analysis project Ga0209783, IMG submission 187395) | Marine gutless worms symbiont microbial communities from Max Planck institute for Marine Microbiology, Germany - Olavius filocauda... | ecosystem: Host-associated > Annelida > Digestive... | reverse complement strand
CAGGCTGATAGCATCATCCTTGAACCCTTGGGTGAAACTCCGTCTGGTTTTTTGAGTACTCATTGGACACCTCGCTTTCTGATATTTCGTTCTTAGCAAAGTGTCCGTTTCTTTTAAACCACATCAATAATTCTGAACCCCCATCTTGACGATCTGCATGACGTTGTCTTTGCCTGATTCGGCTGTCAGCATGATCACCGGAATGGCTTTCAGCTCGTCGTCCTTTTTGAGTCTTTCCAGCATCTCAATACCGGTCATGACCGGCATGGTAATGTCCAGGATAATCAGGTCCGGCTTTTCACGTGCGGCCGTATCCAGACCAATCTGGCCGTTTTCGGCTTCAACCAGTTCACAGTCATAAGGCTTGAAAGCCTTTTTCACAATCATCCGGATCGTCTTGCTGTCATCTACCGTCAATACTTTCAAAGGCATAATAACCCTCCTGTCTTTTTAGGATGCCTTATGTGGTTGAACCTCGGTATGGGGTGAACATTTGCATTTAAGTGCCCGCGTTCGTATACTTGTCGATACGACTAACCTATCGGCAAATTGGTTCAAACCTTTAGTCTTTTATACCGTTTGGCCAACTGTCTGCCTGCCTGACAGCAATATCTGCAAAATTGATACCATTTAAAGTGTTCAATGAAACCGGGTGAATTGGAAATTAGGGTTAAAGTTTTCGACAAAACACCCAATATGCATAGTAGATCCTGCGCTGTGTATATGGCACAATAATTGCTGTGATATTTACTGCTTTTCTAATGATACTAACCCAACAACCAGGGAATAAACATGGCGCTGAAACTCACGCTAAAACCAAATGAAAAAATGATAATCGGGGGAGCGGTCATTACCAACGGCAACTCCAAATCCAATCTCATCGTGGAAAACAAGGTCCCCATCCTGCGGGAAAAAGATATCCTCAATGAAACGGAGGCCCATACCCCCGGCCGGCGGATATATTTTGCGGTCCAGCTGATGTACATCGACGAGGCCAACCTGGTGGTCCACCACAACAGTTACTGGGAACTGGTCAAGGATTTTTTAAATGCCGCCCCCAGCCAGCTTGCGCTCATCGACGAGATGAGTGAACACATTCTGCAACGACGATATTACAAGGCCCTTAAATTGTGTCAGGCATTGATTGGTTACGAAGAGGAACTCAAGAAGAATGTATAAGAAAAAGCCTATCGAAGCGTACAAGAGCGTAGACAAGGCCACCATGTCGGGCCGGGATATCGAGGCGGAGGTGCTCACCAAAGCCGCTATCAAATTGAAAACGTGCCAGGACAACTGGGACATCGACAAAAATGAACGTGAAACCGTCCTGAAGCACGCGCTGGATTACAACCAGCGGATCTGGACGATCTTCCAGGGAGAACTCTCCAATGATGAAAACCCCCTGCCGGTGGAAATCCGTAGGGATCTGCTGCGATTAAGTGCGTTTATCGACAAGCGCACCTTTGACATCATGGCTTTTCCGGAAAGGGACAAACTCAACATCCTCATCGCGATTAATCAGAATATTGCGGCTGGACTGCGGCAAACACCGTAGTCCGAAGAACCTGCCGGCCGGTGCTGCAGCGAATGACTCGCGGCCCCACCGGTGGGCCGGCCCCTCCTTTGCATTCAGTTGTATTCTCTCAACTAAGTCCCTAATTCGATCCGGCGCATGCCGCCATATTGAGGCCCACCAAGCCTCCATTTCAGACGGGCACAATATATAAATTTTTAATTTTCTTAAAGTTTTAGACCCACCACCCGATATACCCTTTGAAAGGCGCCGGGCACCTGTCGCTGTTAGGGGCTCCCGAAAGTTGCCGCAGCGCCCAGTCGAGACAAAACGTTTCGACATTTCGATGGTCGGTTAGAAAACCGATCTTTCCTGGAAAAGGAGAAACACCATGGCTATGAACAACATCGCATTAACCGCCGGCATGCGCCAGAATCTTTTCAGCCTGCAGCAGACTAACGGTATGATGAACAAAACAGCCAGCAGGCTGGCCACCGGTAAAAAAGTCCAGAGCGCCCTTGATGATCCCATTAACTTTTTCGCCGCCGCCGGTCACAGCCAGAGAGCGGGTGACCTGGCCCAGCGCAAAGACCAGATGGGTGAAGCGATTCAGACTATCAAGGCTGCCAACAACGGTATCGAAGCTATCACCGACCTGATCGCTTCTGCCAAATCTCTGGCCAATTCCGCTTCGGCTATCGACGCCTGCGCCACGGCCGCCTCGCAGAACGCGACCGACCGGAGCGCCCTCGCCGACCAGTTTGACGAGGTCATGAACCAGATTGATACCCTGGCGGCCGACTCCGGCTACAAGGGCATCAACCTGCTGGGAAATGGTGCCATCACGGTGGAATATGACGAATCCGGTGATTCCAGTTCTACGATCTCGGGTTTCGACGCTGATGCCAGCGGCCTGAGCATCGCAGACAACACCAACGCCTGGGTAGCGCAGAGCGACGTAACCGCCGCGATTGCCGATCTGGATACCGCGCGGGATACCCTGCGGACCAAGACCCAGACGCTGACCACCAGCTTGAGCACGATCACCACACGTGAGGAATTCACCACGCAGATGATCAATACGCTCGAAGACGGTGCCACCAGTCTGACGAATGCCGACATGAACGAAGAGAGCGCGAATATGCTGATGCTCCAGACCCGTCAGGCTCTGGGAACATCCTCTCTGAGTATGGCGTCCCAGGTTGCCCAGTCAGTCCTGAGACTCTTCTAAGCCAGAGTTTCATCGCTGTAAAAAAACGGAGGGAATTTTCCCTCCGTTTTTTTTGTCTTGAAACTGCTTCCACACAGCTGCCCCTATAAATGGCTTTGCCATCAAAACACAAAGGCAAAACCATGCATCGCGCAGAGACGCAGAGGCGCAGAGAAACCCACAACTTATATCCCGCTGTGCGGGATCAAAACCCGAAGGGCCTTGAAGTGGCTTTTCGCACGATAGTGCGACCAAACTCTGGTTTTGATTTTCTCTGCGCCTCTGCGCGAGAATAATGCTCTTACAGCACAGCCTAATATTGCTGACTCCCGCGAAACGGGACAGGCTCCCGAATAGCGGGACAAGTTTGGCCCTGAGGATCGGGTTTTAAAGGATTTTGTTAATATATTCCGGTTTTTGTCACTCTGAGCGTAGCGCGCCGACTCCGCCATAGGAGCGCAGCTGCGACAGCCGGAAGCGTCCCCTACATGCAGCGGTTACCTCAAACTGTAAGGGATTCTTCGTCGTTGCACTCCTCAGAATGACAGGACAGACCAATCGGAACATGTTTTTGGCAAACGCTCTAACACAAAGAGCCGACTTTGCCAGGGCGGCCCTGGAAAAATCGGCTCGATGGTACTATCTCAGAATGACTTGCTAAACTTGAGTGATGCCCCGCCCATTAATCTGGAGGCATCAATCATCCTCTCAAAGGTGTTTATTTGGGTTTTGAATTTCCCTTTAAGACGCGCCGAGCATCGCAGGAAAGGGCAACCAGAGCGAAGTGCTTGTTTGAGCGGAGCGAGTTGCGCTGAGCGCGCCCTTTCCGAGAAGCGCAGGGCAGCCCTCAGGGCCGCTTCTTATGGGCGTTTTCTTTTGGTTACTTTTCTTATACGCACAAGAAAAGTAACAAGAACCCATCTCAAAAAAGTCTTTTGGCCCAAACTCGGCGTTGGGCGCTCGGTTCAAGTCCTCGAAATACGCCAGTATTCCTCCGGGTTGAACCTCGCGGCCGCCTTGATTTTGAACCAAAATCCGTTTTTTGAGATAGGTTCAAGATATTTCAAAAGATTATATGACTCCCAAGCCCTGCTGTAACGACGTTTTAAACCGCTGCCCTCTCTCCGTGTCGGTTGAACCTCTCAGTGTCTTCTACAAGAGGCGGAGGGTTTAGATCGAAACCAAACACAAAGAGCCGACTTTGCCAGGGCGGCCCTGTAAAAGTCGGCTCGTTGGTGCTATTGCAGAACGACTTTCTAACTTGCTTAACTGAATATGGCCATTACGTCATCCACCCGCGCAACCTTTCCCGAAAAATCATTTCGTCACTGTCCCAGAGGCACTGGCGCATCTGCTGGCCTTTGGTTTCGCGGATGCCGCCGTAGGCCGGGTGGAAATGGTAGGCCCTGGCAGCCGGTACTACCGCCAGCCGGGCCCAGGTGCGAAACATGCGATAGCTGATATCCGTCTCTTCCCGATGCCCCACCACGGAATAGTCCAAAAAGTACCCGCCGGCTTTAAGCGCCGCACTTTTACGATAGAGAAAACCGGAATTGAGGTGCTCGACCGCCACCGGCTCATCGGTCGGGTGCAGGTTCACCTGCAAGATGCCGGACAGGAAAAGATCATCTTTCCAATACACCCGCCCAACCTTTACCAGGTCCGCATGCGACGTCCCTTCCGGTATCACCTGGTCTTCCGGCGGCCGCCGGGGATCGAGATAGATCGGCCCCACGGCGTCATAGCCCGCAGCGATAACCTGCATCAGCTTCTCCAGGCATTCGGGCTGCAGGACGACATCATCGTCCAGGCGAAAGATTAGTTCGGTTTCGGCATTTTCCAGGATCCGCTGCCCGCAGTACTGAGGCCCCTTGTGATCTCCTTCGATAATATCTACGGGCGATCCGCTGTGTTCAAGTAGGTACACCAATCCCTGAACCGTTGAGTTTTCATTCAGAAAATCCGTCTCCTGGCAGTCGTTGACCAGCAGCACCCGGAATTCTTGAAACGTCTGGTTCAAGAGAGACTGGAGCAGTAGGGCCAGTTCAACGGGACGGTCTTTGACCGGGATTCCGATCGTAAGGTCAATCGTATCCTTGGCGGGCCGCAGCGATTGCGGCAGGTCGAACTGCTCGGCATATGGCGTGGGAGGGTAAATACTGTCCAGGTAGTGGGTGGTTTTCCCATTGGCGTGACAGACACAATATTTCCGCCGGTTTTCCTTATTTACGAAATACCGGGCATTGGCAATCTGCATCCGGGCCAGCATGTCAGCAAAATGGCTGAAGAACAACGGTACGGACCTGAAATCGTCCGGATGGGCATACATGTAGAGCGCCAGTTCCGTCTGATCGGCATAGGTGCGCCCGCGGCGCTGACCGATAAACGCCGCGATATCCGCCAACTGGCGCCCCCGGGCACAGATGACGCCCACATTATACACGGGTTGTTGGAAAACAGCCGGCGCAACATCCGGGTTGATGGAAAACCAGCCGCGCATGTACTCGTTGTCACAGTTGCGCATCCTCTCCTGTTCGACATATATCCAGTCCTGGTCATCATCCACATACTTGCGGGGATCGTCCTGGAACACCACGTCGAAGACATCCGTCCTTAAAATATAGGTGTCCGGGAATTCTGCGGCCACAGGCTGGATGTACCGCCATTGATAGCACCCCAGACCGACCCGGTTGCGCCAGAACCCCGCGTCAACGTTGACCCGGCGAATCTCCACGTCGTAGGCCGCCGCGAGCTCTGCGGGATAATCAGAAGTCATCACCAGAATCACCCGGCCATCGTAATGGGCCCTGAGCGTATCCAGCCAGCGCACCGCCCGAGGATCGTAACTGCAGACGCCCATGACTAGAAAGTCTTTGGACTGCTGGGTGCTGTTTTTGATAGCTGTCATCATCTGTATCCTTTGGGACTTATGCAAACTGTTATTCGTTATTTTCCAAAATTTCCTGCAATGCACCTTGAACCTCCGCCAGCACCCCGGCCCAATCCCCTTTTTGCTGCTGGCGAAACAGCCGCATGGTGGGGTACCAGGGGCTGTCACCGCGCTCAAGGAGCCAGCGCCAGTCGGCCGCATACGCCAGCAGGGCCCAGACCGGCTTGCCCATGGCCCCGGCCAGATGGGCCACCGAGGTATCAATGGAAATCACAAGATCAAGGTGCGCAATGGCGGCCGCAGTGTCACTGAAATCATCGCAATCGACACCCAGGTTTTCAATCAAACCGGCATCCGCAAACCGGGCGGCTTCTTTGGCGGCCGGGCCTTTCTGTAACCCGTAAAAACGGGCTCCCCTGGTCTGTAGCAGCCCCTCGAAATCGGCCAGGGAAGCCGAACGATGCAAGCCCCTGAAATGGGTTGGATTGCCCGACCAGACAACGCCGACCTTGAATCTCCGGCCCGGCACCCGCCGGGCCCAGCGGTCCGTGGTTTCCCGGTCGGCCTGGATATACGGAGCGCGTCCCGGAATGGACGCCAGGGTCGTTTGGAAAATGCCCGGCAAGCTCAATAAGGGGCAATAGCGGTCAAATTCCGCCGCCGGCTGCCCTGTGTCGGTGCGCTGGAGCACCTGGTCGGCACCCCGGGTGTGCGCCAGTAACTTCAGCAGCGGTTTTCTGGTTTCAAAAAGGACCGTTCCCCCCAGCGGTTTGACCAATTCCAGGTAGCGCACGAACTGGAGGGTATCGCCCAGCCCCTGTTCGTCATGGATCAGGAGGCGTTGGCCCTCAAAAGGCCGGCCATCCCATTTGGGCTTGTCCAGCCGCACGGGATAGTTGGCCGCCCAATCACGTTTGTCGAAACGTTTTTCATACCCGGGCCAGCCTTTTTCCAGGTTTCCCTCCAGAAGGTGAACCAGCCCCAGGTTGAACTCGGCTTCGGCCTGACCGGCATCCAGTTCCAGGGCCCGCCGATGATGCTTTTTGGCCAGGTCCAGTTGCCGATCATCGTAATAAGCCGTGCCGAGACTGGTATGCGCCCCGGCATAATCCGGATTCAGCCAGATGGCCTTTTTATAGCAGTCCTGAGCTTCATCGGTTTGCCCCAGATTGACCAGGGCATTGCCCAGGCCGTTCCAGGGTTCCGGCCGGTCCGGTTTTACGCGAATCGCCTGCCGGTATTTTTCGGCTGCCTCGGCATAGCGCCCCAGAACGGAAAGGGCCTCCCCCAGGTTGTGATAGGCTTCCTGGAAATCCGGATCCAGCGCAAGGGCTTGCTCCAGGCCGGCCACGGCATTCAGCATCTGACCGGCTTGCCGATAGACATTGGCTGAATTGTAATGGGTGACGGGATCTTCGGGCTTCAGCTTGAGGGCCGCCTTGAAGCAACGCAACGCATCCGGCAAACGCCCCTGCTTGTGAAAGGTCAACCCCAGGCTGTTATAATAATCGGCCTGCTGCGGTTCGATCCCGATGGCCTTTTCAAAACAATCGACGGCTTTAGCCAAATCACCTTTTTGCCTGAGCAGCAGCCCCAGATGATGGTAGGCTCTTGAAAAACGGGGGTTCAGCCGGATGGCCGCGCGAAAATGATCGATTGCCTGGCTGACCCGGCCGCCATGAATGCAGCAATTGCCGGCATTATAGTGGGTATCGACGTTTTCAGGGACGTAAACCAGCGCCTTTTGATAGTACTCAAGGGCGTGTTCGAAAAACCGGTTCTCCTGATGAAGCAAACCGAGATTATACAGCATCTCGGCCGGGGCCGGGGCCTGCTTCAAAAGCTGGTCGCAAACCGATGCGGCCTTTTCCGGTTCGCCGCTCTTCAGCAGCGTTGCCGCCCGTGCTATCATTTCCCGGGTCTGGTGCATGGGTCTATCCAGGTATTAGGGTCTGCAGCGCATGGGCAAAGGTGTCTTGCCCGGCCTTTTCCATTTTCTGGGCCAACGTTTGCACGGCCTCCGGCAACCCCGCAGCGAGGCTGGAGTGCTGCAATTTTCCCAGGGCTGCCCGGGCCTGCTCATCTTCGCCGGCACAGCAACAGGCGGCCGCCAGAATGAACCGGGCTGCAAAATAGGCCGGCTGCTGCGCCACGACTTTTTCAAGGATGCCGATGGCGCCCCGGGCATCGCCCATATAAAACATGCTCAGCGTGAGGTTGAAATGGCCCTCTTTAATGGAAGGATCCATCATCCGGGCCTGGCGGGCCATCTGGAGCGCTTTTGCAACCTCACCCAGTTCAAGGTAGACGGTCCCGAGGTTGATGTAGGTGTGCACCATCCCGGGTTCGAGCGTTAATAGGTGTTCCCAGAGCCGGGCCGCTTCCGGGTACTCTCCCAGGGTCTGCGCCTGGATCGCCAGTTCGCGGATGCCGGTGGGGCTGTCCTGCAAAGCCTCCAGTTTTTTTAATCCAATTTTATAATACGTCGCGCCCTTGGCCTGGCTGCGGGCGTGGTTCAGCTTGCCATAGTGGTGAACGGGAATGTCGCAGGCCACGATTGCGATTCCGGCCGCTTCCAACGACGGTTCCACCATCTCGTGGACCGGATAGACGAAGCGCACCCGTTGGTCGTTGGGAAACAGGCGGACCTTTTCGCTGGGCATCCACCCCAGGCCGGCCTCCTCCGGGTAGTGCCCGTCGTTGGGCTGCCAGCCGATGACATCCATCAGCTTGAGATAGTTGCGGGTGGTCACGGCATACGCCACCGGGCCGGCAGCGTCGCCCGGCAGCAATTGCCGCACGGCTGCGTAGTCCAACGGTGAAAGCACTTCATCCGCATCTATACTGAAGATCCACGGGGCCCTGGCTTGCTGGGCGGCAAAGTTCTTTGCGGCGGCAAAATCGTCACACCATTCGAAATCGAAAACCCGGGCACCGAATGCCCGGGCAATATCACGGGTTTTATCCCGTGAACCGGTATCCACCACGACAATCTCATCGGCCACCGGTTTGATGCTGTGCAGGCAGCGTGGCAGATCCGCCTCTTCATCCCGCACGATCAGGCAAGAAGAAACAGCCGCACCACTTTCGGGAAGCGGTCCGGCGGACAATTGTTCCCGGACGGCCAACGCGGCGGCCAACAGCCCCTCATCAAGGCTGAAATCTACCAGGGCCGATTCGATGACACCCATGGCCAGGTCCGGTTGGCCGGAATTGAGCAGGATATCGATCAGCAGGTACCGCAGGCGGCGGCTGGAACGACAAACGGCCGCCGCGTTTGCGAAATACGGCAGGGCGCGCCGGTAGGTCTGCCCCTGGGAAATGGCCGTATGGTAAGCAGTCGCGTTCCGGTCCCCATCCGGGGCAAGTACAAACCCGCGCTCCAGCCATTCCAGGGCCTCCTCGGAAGTTGCCTGGTCCGCTTTCAATTTACCCAAGGCCGTGTGGCTGTCGCCGAAACCGGGGTCCCGCGCAATGCTTTCTCGAAAGGATCTTTCCGCATGCTCCACCTGGCCCGCATCCAACTGCAACGCACCTTGCAGCCACCATCCGGCTGCAGAGTGTTTAGCGTTCGCCAGGAGGCGATCCACCGCTGAACGGGCCAGTTCGGGTTGCGCCAGTCCCCACCGGCAGACCCCGGCAATGAGCTCACTTGCCGGGTTGGATGCTTCGCCCGGCATTTCCTGCAAAGCCTGTAAAGCATCGTTATACCGTCCGGCCGCGGCCAGCAGTTCAGCCAGGTCCAGGTACAATTTCTGCTCCGCGGGAAAAAGCCCGATGCCTTTTAAATACAGCTCAACGGCCTGATCCAGATCTTCCCGCTGGCGGGCCTGACGGGCCTGCGCGCATAAAGACAGGGCCTCGTAGTGCTTGCGCCGGTCACTTTCCGGATCGAGACTTTCCCATTTATCCCGGACCGCCTTGCCGCTGCGATTGGACGGCGGCCGGCCGACGGTCGCTACAAAAACATCCGGTGCCAGATAATTCTGGTAACCGGCCAGTTCCACCCGCAGACACAGGTCCGCCAGCGCGGCCTCCACGTCTGTAAACGTTTCATCCAGAAAATCAATTTCCCTGAGGATGGCTGTTTTGACCGCCAGACAGTGTACCGCGGGCAAACGTTCAGCCAGCCGTCGGCCGGGCCAGTGGGGTTGGCTGCCGGCAGCCGTCTGTTCACAGATGCTTGCCGGGGCACTCGCCGGGAACAGCGCCGCGGGCAGACCTGCGAAATGGCTATTGGCCAATGGACTGATCATTCCCGCACGGGGGGCGGTCGCCAGGCAGGTACCCAGCCCGGCAAGCCAGCCGTCCGTGACTACCGCGGCACTATCCAGCAGCACAACATGGGCATGCCGGCCGGTTTGCAAAAGACGGTTCGTGGCCAGGACCAGTTCACGCGGATCCTCCCCGACGGCTACGCGGGTGGGGAGCAGACCGTCGCCGTGCGCACCTTGCCGTCGATCACCGACGGGACCGGGTGCAAGTACGTACAGCTCGTGTTCGCCGCCGGTAAAGGTAGCAATGGGCTCCAGGCAGTCGGCCAGTTGCGCGGGCGGCCGATGGATCACTATAATTGTGAAAGTTGTCATAGCGGCTATGGAATCATATTCCCCGAGAGATAAACTGTGGTTATCATCCGCTTTGCATCTCTTCCAGGCGCTGTCGAATATCGCTGTTCCAGGGCTCGACGTTCAGGGCCATTTCGTAAAATCGAAGTGCGTCTTTATTTTTTTCCAACTGCTCACAGACCTGCCCCAGCGTCGTAAGGATCTCCACATCATCCGGTGCCTGGGCCAGCAGGTCGACATAAATCTGCATGGCCTCTTCCACGCGGCCCTGCTCGACACAATAGAAATCGGCCAGGTTTTTTCGAAAGACAGCGTTCTCCGGTGCCAGTTCGACCGCCTTTTCATAGTGCCGCACGGCGGTTTCGGTATCACCGGCCTGGTAATGCATGACCCCCAGATCATTGTGTCCCACGGCCATGTCCGGATAGGCCGCCACCAACTGCTTGAGGTGGTTGATGGCCTCACCTGTCTGCCCCGCTTCCGCTGCTGACTTGGCAGCCGCGTGCAGCTCATCGGCCGATGGCGCCCCGCCGTCCGCCTGCTGGCGAGGGTGGTCTACGTCGTCCAGCATCTGGCGCAGGTCCGCGTTCCAGGGTTCCAGATTCAAGGCCTGGCCGAGGAAATGGCGCGCATCTTCCTTTTTATCCAGCAGCACGCACACCTGCCCCAGGGCGATCAGGGTCTCCAGATCATCCGGCTGGATGGCCAGAATGTCGTTATACAATCCGACGGCTTCTTCGACTTGCTGCAGTTCAATGCACTTGAAGTCCGCCAGGTTTTTGATGAAGGTGATATTGTCCGGTTCCTGCACCACCGCCCGCTGGTAAGCCTCCAGAGACTTCTCTTTCCGGCCGCTCTGGTAGTACAGCACGCCCAGGTCATTGTGGGCCAGAGCGTGTTCGGGGTAAGCAGCCACCAGGTTTTCCAATTCCCGGCACGCGCCCCGGGTGTCCCCCTGCTCTACGCGGGCCTGGACCTGGGCATACAGGTTGTCGGCGGAATCCCCCGGGGGCATCGGCTCACCTGTTACTTGCGGGGTGCCGAGGTTTTCAAAGTAGCGGCCAATCTCGGCGTTGCCGGGATCCAGATCCAGTATGCGTTGATAGTAGACTTTCGCTTCGCCAAGCTCGTTTTCAGCCACATGGATGTGCCCCAATATCGTCAGCACGGTGATATCCACCGGGTCGCGCGTCAGCAGTTTTTTATAAACCGCCAGGGCGGCCCGGCTGTCCTGCATGATGGAATAGTGAAAATCGGCCAGGTTCTTTAAATAATCGCTGTTTTCCGGATCCTGGTCTGTGGCCGCCTTGAAGTTCGCGAAGGCCTTGGCGTTATCACCCTTGCGGCAGTACATGATGCCCAGATCATTGTGGATGACGGCCGCATTTACCCGGCCCTGCAGTTTCTCCTCCATGTAGGCGATCAGGGCCGCTTCCGTTTCAGGGCTGTAAGGTGACTGGTCTGAAGTTGCCATGGTGATATCTCCTTTTGGGGCGGCCGCATGATCGGCACAGCCCTTAATTTCTGCGTGTGTCCCGCGTACAGCGCCGCTGGCGGGTTTGGGTTGGGCAACCGTCGCCCGGCGCCTTAAAATCCGACCATCGGAAGATGCCTGCTGATACATTTTTACAATACGGTCGTCCTCTCGTGCCCGAATAGTTCCTGCGGCGTGTTCGATGCTGTCTTCCCGATCGAGGTAGAGCCACAGGGGCATTTTGACATACCAGAAGGCTTCCGACTGCTGGGATATACGCAGCCAGAACTCGTAATCCCCGGATGAAATGAGATCCGCATCGAAATAGCCGTAGGTATCATGTACACTGCGCCGCCACATCGGTTGCGGCCCGATAAAACAGCCCTTGGTCAGCAGCGCCGCCCGGTCCCAGGCGTGCCAGTGAAAAACGCCGGTCGGTGTGTGGGCCCCGAAGGTTTCATTGGCTGTTTTGGTGTGGATGGCATCGGCATACGCCAGCACCACGTCCGGCTTGGTTTCCAGAATATGGGCCAGGCGTTCCAGGGCATCCGGGCTGTGGCGGTCATCGGTGTTCGCATTGGTAATGTATTTACCCCGTGCAGCCTGGATCCCGCGGTTCCAGGCTCCGTAAACTGTTTCCCGTTCTGCGGTCCGGATGTAGACGATGTTGTCATACTGTCGCTGCATCTGCCGGACCACACTTTTTTCATCCTGCTCAGAGCCGCTGTCCACGACGATAATTTCGAGCCGGTCCGCGATGGTCTGGGCCTCCAGGTCTTCCAGGCAGCCCTGGATGAAACGCTGGGCGTTGAAGGTTGAAACGATAGCTGAAACAAGCACATCGTCTTTGCCGGTCCCCGGGATATGCGTAGTCAACTGTCCCGGTTCAAACCCGTAAAGTTCATCATAAAACGCACGGCCCTCACTGTTAAGCGGGTCTTTATCCAGCACCTGGGTATAGAAAATCCCGGCCTCAACCGGCTGGCCGGCCCGTACCGCCAGGGACCCCAGATCCAGCAGGGTCCGGGTATCATCGGGATTGTGTTGCAAGTCAGCGAGCTTGTTCTGGATCTCTGCACCAAGTTTGTCCGCCTGGCTGCCCGCGGTCGGCCCGGACGTCGCTGCGGCCCCGCCCGGGCGGCCTGTCAGGGCCTGCTCATACAGCCGGGTATAGTCAGCCGCCCGGTCTTTGTCACCATAGCAGGCAACCGCTTTCTGCCGGCACAGCTCGGGGGCCTGCTGGGCGAACGCGGATGCAGTGAGCACCCACTCAATACCTTCAGCCAGGTCTTCCGGATGGCGGCGCTTTACCAGGTAGCCGGTTTTCCGGTGTTCGATAATCTCGGGCAGGCCGCCCGAGTCAAATGCCACCACCGGCACCCCGCAAGCCAGGGCTTCAATGGCCGTATTTGGCAGATTGTCCTCCAGCGAGGGCAGCACAAAAACATCCGCGAGGCCATAGGCCTGGGCCAGCTGAGCCTCATCCGCAAGATGGCCGAGGGTGACCAGCCGGCAGGGAACCTTGAGGTCCGAGTCCGGCGGCAGGTGACCGAAGCAGGCCAGCACCAGCTCCCGGTCATCCGCCGGCTGCGTCAGCAGACGCAGCGCCTCGAGAAGATAGCGAAAGCCCTTGCGGCGGTTCAGGACGGAATCGGCCCCAAACAGCACCACTCGGGCTTCAGGAGAGATTTCCAGCTTACGGCGTGCATGCCGGCTATCGCCGGGTTTGAAGATCTCCAGCGGAAATCCGTTGGGAATAACGTGAATCGGCCGACTCCCCAGCAAACCGCTGCGCGCGGCACAGTCGGCCAGCCAATGGCTGGGAGTGACGATCGAAAGGTCGAGGTCTTGATAGGCCTGTTGCTTGGCGGACCATCCCTGGCGGGATAAATCATCCTCGATCCGCGAGCCCAGCTGAGGGCAGGCGCCGCAGGCCTGTTCATATTTCCGGCAGTCACCAGCATAATGACACCCGCCGGTAAACGGGTTCATATCGTGCAGGGTCCAGATAACCGGCTTGTTCTCGCCGGCCCGGCCCAGGTCGGCCGGATCGACCATACCGGCCACCCAGTGCAGGTGGAGGATGTCGGCCACCTGGATTTCGGCCACATGCTCCATCCGGTAAACGGCCCGGGTATCCGTGAACATCTCCAGGCCCGGCGGGCGATCGGGATACGCTTGCAACTGCTCGGCCCACAGCCGATATTGCTGCTGCCACCGGTCCGGTCCGCGGTGTGCAGCGCTGCCGGACACGGTTGTTGGCGCGGACGCCGCGTCGTTCAGCACCTGCACCCCCGGGTAATTTCCGTCCTGGCTGGCCACCAGCATTACGGCGTCCAGCCCACTGCCCCGCAGACCGGCATGCAAGCGCGCCGCCGCCCGTCCCGCGCCACCGCCAGCGTGGACACTCAGCGTAACCACACTGAGCGGCCGGCAGCGCTTATCCGGGGCCGCCTTTTCCGTCCGGCTGGTTTCGTTGGTAAGGGCCGCTGCCGCCGCGTACAGCGGATCCGAGCGCTGTTCGATATATGCGATCGTGGCATCCGCCAGTTCCTGCTTCCCGCCGCCGACAACACCCTTGCGGTAAAACTTCTTGGACTGGCGGCGGTGTTTCTGAAATTTCTGGTTCTCGACGGCCTTTACACACATGTCCCGGTGAACCGGCAGTTCCAGAAAAGCGGCCATTGCCTGCAGGGCCCCGGCTGTATCACGGTGCAGCCATTCATAGGATACGAATAGAATGTCATCCGGGTGCGCCATACTGGCGGCCACGTAGGAATCAAGGTGTTTATACCAGTCGCCGAGGTTCTGCCGACAAAAGTCGTCGATATTCTCGGCGGCGGACATCGCTTCAAAATCGATCCGGTAGTGGTAGTAGGAGCTGAGCACATCCATCGGTCGCCGGAACACATAAATACTCTTGCGCACATCCGGATTGAAACGGGCATGTGTCTTGACCAGGCGAAACGGCAGCGGGTTGTCGGTTGCGACGTCTTGCAGATTGGTCTGGTAGATGTCCGGAATGACCTTCTCGACCTCGTCAAAGGTGTTGGTGGTCGTGTCGACACCCTGCAGCTGCCGGATAATGTCGACCAGCAGGTTGCGCGTCCAGGTATTTCCGGAGCGGGGAAAAGAGGCAATCAAGATATCATCCGGCTGCAGGGACTCATCGACCGGTTGCTCGAATTTATCTGGACTGGCGTCTTTTGTCGGAGCGGCCGAGCCCTTGGCTGAAGTCTCCACGGCCGGCAGCTTCGCAACCTGGACAAGCGTCCGCGCCACCACCTGGCGGTAACACTGGCCGAATTCATATTTTACAAATGCCTGCAATCCATTTTGGCTGAATTGCGTGTGCTTGGCCTGCAACCCGGGCAGTTCGGCGCCGATGCCGGCTGCATCGGGAACCACCACCCCACAGCCGTTGTCGACCACCAGGGATCGCATCCCGGGAATGTCGTTGCCGATAATCGGAACCCCGGCGCGCATAAAGTCGAAAAGCTTGCCCGAGGATCCGGCGGCAAACATGTAATTGATGCCTTCCGGCCTGAAAAAAACCAGGCCGATATCAGCTGATTGAAAAATGTCGTGCTTGTGCGCCTGATCCAGAATATCCGTCGACAGGAAAATTCGCTCTTTGTTCGCGTTGATACGAGCATGCAATACACGTTCGAAATTCCGCTCGGGAATCCAGCCGTGCAGGACCAGGACGAACTCGTCGGGCCAGTCTGCTACAGAATCCACAATATCGTCGACGCCGTGGATCGGCAGCAGGGTACCGGTGGCCAGCACGACCCGCTTGTCTGCCGGAATCCCCAGGGCCCGGTGGAAATAATCCTTCTTTTGGGGGGTGGCCGCACCCGGCGCACTGTTGTACGCCACCTGCACCTTATCGCGCGCTACCTGGTTGAGTTCGGCCAGGATGTCGGCCCGCGTCTCGTCCTGGGTCAGAACCAGCAGGGCCTTGTCTGAAAACCACCGCTCAGTTTCCTTTCCGGGCCAATCGTTTTCATAAAGTTCCAGTGAATGGTAGACATACGGGACGTTCCAGATCAGGCTCAGCAAGCCCGCCCGGTTCAAACCACCGGGGTCGAATCCGATCAGCCACGCATATTCCCCCGGGTTATTGCGGTGGGTATCGACAAACTCGATGTCGCTCAGGGGTACCTGCACATTCCCCAGCACAGCCGTCGTCTGGACCGGTGAAGCACTGCCCACCCCGGCATGTACCTGGATAAGTTCGTGTTCCAGAGCCGGGTGCGAGATGCCCATTTCTTCACAGGCGGCATCAGTTGTCATAAAAATATCCACCGTGTATCCGTTTTCAGCCAGAAACTGGGCCGTGTGGATAACCGGATTGGATATTCCGACCCAGCCATGGGCGGTGATCAGCGCAACCGCCGGCCGGCTGTCCGGGGGGATCTTTTCAGTTTGATTTTCAATCACGGGTTTTTCCGCCCTCTCATCCATCGGCTGCATCCGGTCGCTTGCGGGCCACAAAACAGCCGCCCCAGGTCTCCGGGCCGAGTGGCCGGCCGCTGAGCCACTCTGCACTGTTCTCCAGTTCCAGGCCGGCGCACCCGAGCCAGTTTTCAATTTCCGGCCGAAAAAGATAGCGCATGGCGTGCGTCTCGCGTATCCGCCGCACCGCGGGGTGCTGCTTATCTTCTACAATGATCTCATAGTGCACATCGACCCGGTTGGCATTGAAATCGATATCCGGTTCTGCGAGGCGGGTCAGGCTCATATCGTCTGCGTCCACCCGCTTCACCCGTGTGGACGGCAATTGGGTCAGAACAGCCGGTCCATACCAGCAATCAAAAACGAACACGCCGCCCGGCGCCAGGTGCTCACCGGCCGTCCGGAAGGCAGCCCGCAACGCAGCGTTGGTGGTCAGGTAGCTCATCACGTGAAAGACTGCTAAAACGGCGTCGAATGTGCGATGCAGCCGGAGTTCACAGATGTCGGCCGCCATGAAGTGCAGTCCATCGATCCCCTCTTTCCGGTCGGCCAGCTTTTCTTCGGCCAGGGCAATATTGTCGGCGGAAATATCGATTCCGGTGACCCGGTACCCCTTATCCCGGAGATGAAAATCGTGATTCCCGGTTCCGCAGCCCAGGTTGATGACGGTGGCGGCACCGGGATGGTGGGTCTGGATCAAACGGTTGAGATATTCTGTCTCGGCCCCATAATCTTTATCCCGGTACAGAAGATCATAGTAACGGGCATATTCTTGAAAGGTCGTCATGCCAGCATCTCCTTCACGGCTGTTGCTACCTGATCGATCTGGTCCGGTGTAAGGGCCAGGCCGCTGGGCAGGTAAAACCCCCTGCGGGCCAGCCGTTCGGCGACCGGGTAACGTTCATCCTTGAAAAGGCCGCCATCCAAAAAAACCGGCTGTTGATGCAGGGGCCAGAAAAACGGCCGGGTGCCGATTCCCTTTTCCCGCAGGCGGGCCATGGCTGCGGCAGCCTCAAACTGGATTCCATCCTCCAGGACGATCCCGAACACCCAGTAAACATTTTCGGCATAGTCGGTATTGCGCAAGGGAAGCTGCAAACCGTTCAGACCGGCCAGGTTAGTCAAATACCGCTGCCCCATGCGCCTTTTAGCCTTGACGGCGCTATCCAGGCCGGCCAGTTGGGCAACCCCCACCGCCGCCTGCAGGTTGGACATGCGAAAGTTCCAGCCCAGTTCCCGGTGCTCAAAGCGCTTGTTTGGCTGGAAGCAGAGGTTCCGCAGGCTGCGGCAGCGTTCGGCCAGGGCCATGTCGTTCGTAAGCACCATACCGCCTTCGCCGGTCGTCACATGCTTGTTGGGATAGAAACTGAGCACACTCAGATCGCCGAAGCTGCCGCAGGGCCGTCCGCGATACGTCTGACCGATGGCCTCGGCCGCGTCTTCGATCACCTGCAAACCATGTTTTCCAGCGATCTGCAGCACCGGGTCCATCTCCACGGGCAGGCCGTAGATATGCACGACCATGATGGCCCTGGTCCGGACGGTAATCTTGATTCAAGCTGCTGGACATCCATGTTCCAGGTGCGGGGATCACAATCCACCAGCACGGGCTGGGCCCCGGCTCGTACCACGGCCGCCGCGCAGGAAATGATGGTCAAAGTCGGCATGATGACTTCGTCGCCCGGCCCCAGTTTCAGGGCTGCTACGGCAACCTCGAGAGCGGCGGAACCGTTGCAGACGGCAATCCCATACTCCCGGTTGGTGCGGGCGGCCATCTCCTTTTCAAACTGCGCCACAAAAGGCCCCTCGGAGGATATCCAGCCGGAATCTATGCACTCGGCGAGCAGCCGCTTTTCTTCCTTACCGACAACCGGTTCATTCACAGGGATCATCAGTCTGTCCTTCGAAACATTCCTTGTCGTCTTCGCCGGCATAGGGGCCCTGTTTGACTTCGATCATTTCGGTCTCTTCCAGCATTTCGAAGTCATGTCCGCCGGAGACCAGCAAAATAACATCACCGGTCTGCAGCACCCTGGTTTCCAGGTACTGTTTCTGTTCATCGAAGAAATTGATTTTGACCTTCCCCTTTTTGATGAACAGGGTTTCCTGGGTATAGCGGACACTGCGCGGCACCGGTTTGTGCACGTGGGCCCGGATCTTGTACCCCTTGGGCCGCCGCATGCTGGCCAGCTGCTGGGAAAAATTGTGCGGGGTAAAGAATTCGATCCCCTCCGCCTGGTACTCGGCATACACGATGATGGCAATCATGCGGTATTCATCGAATAGTTGTTCTATGTGCTTCTTGGTCATGGGGTCACCTATCAGCCGGTCAGTCCGTTTAGTGTGCTTTTTGCCCCAGGAGCATAAAAAGGGAATATATCCGCTGCCCCTGATAATTTTTCATGAGATCCCCGAGGTTACTGAAGTACAACACCTCAGCCCGGGTGCCGGTCGGGATGTGCCTGTAAATTCGTTCGGCAAAACCCTCCGGGGAATACTTTCTGGAAAACGGTTCTACGTAGGCATCCGTCCGCCAAACCCTTTTTGCACCCGGGTCAATGATCACCTGCGCTTGATCGGCCAGCGGACTGGTCATGATAAAATAGTCAGATTCCAAATAGAGCGGCGTGATGGCATATTTGCCCCCCGGCGCCAGTATGCGGGATGCTTCCTTGATGAAACGCACATCGGCGTCGCCCATGAAACATTCAAAGGCACACTGCAAGGATAGGCCGTTGCAACTATTGGCAGACAGTCCCGTCCGGGCCGCATCCGCACCGATATTCATGCCGTGCACACCTTCGCGGTAAGCCCTGTCCAGTCGGTAGGCCTGAATTTGATTCTTTTTCAAAACCGATGCCCAGGGGCTCCCCGAGGCCGCCACATCAATGTATGTTTGCTGAGGTTTAAGGTCGAGGTACTTGTGAACAAGAAAATGCTCCAGGCACTTTTCGATGCGCACATCTCCGGCCGATTCATAAAAAGACTCAATCTCGGGGAAACTTTGCCGCCAGGCGTCGAACTCTCCGCTGTCTATCTTTACTTCCCGGACGCAGACACCCTGTGCAGAAAGACGATCCTTCAGGCCGGCGTAATAGGCCAGATTCGCGTGTGGCTTCTGCGTTCTTTCCATATGGTCCTGCCTCTCTTCCAACGGACTGGCTTTATAGCTTTCCAGCTGTTGGAGGATATTGGGCGGCAGCGTCTGTTGGGCGGCAACTGCCAGATCCGGCGCAGACAGCATTGCAGACGGCGGGGGACCAGGCTCAGGCTCATCCGGGGGTCGCACCGGCAGCGAAGCTTGCTTGCCGGCAACCTCAGTATCGGGCGGGCGGTAGTCAAAGTAGGTTTCTTGAAGCACCCAGTTCAAGAGATGTTCGTTCTGTTTTACCGCGTTATAATGAAAATGGAAACCCTCGATGTATGCATCGTTTATCCGGTGGTATACCTTCTCCCGGTCAGGGCTGTAAGAGGCTCCCCGGGCATCATTCGAATTCCCGTTGTTAGCGCTGTACACCGGCGGATTAACGGCCGCCACTCCACGATTGTTTCTTATCTGCGTATAGGAGTCACTGATACCCTGGGCAAAGTTTCGCTTGGCCATATAGTTTACGGTAAGGCGCGCTTTGGGGATGCAATGATATACCTTTGCCGCCGGGACATAAACCGCGCTCAAACCATGTTTGCGCATCTTTAATCCCAGGCCGGTCTCACCGTCACCACGAAATTGCAGCATGTGGCCGGGTACGCCATCCGGATGAAAGCCACCCAGGTTGAACAAGGTTTGCTTGCGGATGGAAAAATTGAGTCCCCAGACATAAGTTGGATCAATCTTGATTTTCTCCCGGCCTAAATCCAGCAGGCTCAAACTGCCGCAAATCATTGTGTCCTGCCGACGCTGTATGAATTTTTCCATCCAATCGGGCGGGGGCACCTCATACAACGGCAGGCTGGGCCCACCCACCAGATGAACGGAAGGGTCATCGAATGCCTCCACGATGGCTGACAACCACCCGGGGGCAGCCTCAATGTCATCATCGATAAAAACCAGGATATCGCCCCGGGCTTTCCGGGCACCGCAGTGCCTGCCAGCCAGCAAACCCGGAACCGGTTCAAAAATGTATTTAATCCGCCGGTGTGGATAGGCTGTTTGAGCTCTTTCTACAGTGGCTTTGGTATGATCGGTCGACCCGTTGTCGACTGCCAGGATCTCAAAATCAAGCTGACCCAGATTCTGAACGACCACGGATGCAATTGCCGCCTGCAGCGCGTCTGCATGGTCACGCGTGGGAATAATGACAGATACCAGAATCCCCCGGCCCTGCTTTCCAGGACCGACCTGCTCCGCGTTGGGCTTTAAATCCGGCGCCGCTTCCTTTAATATCGCCGAACCTGCGGTCTTGTTTTTCCAGAACGCTCTGAAACCCTCAACTTCATCCAGTTGCTGCTGGGCGGTCAAGTTTGTAACCACCGCCTCAATTATGGCGCTGGCAACCCGCTCGCCGGTCCGGCCGTCTATTTTGTAATAGTAGTCCTGATGTTGCTGCAATTTAGCGCGGCACTGTTTTAAATAGGATTCTGAGAAGGCCTGTTTTATCACCGGAGAGAATTCAGTGGCCCCGGAAAGCGTCAAGACACCGATGACTTTCTGTAAAAAATGCCTTTTATGCGCCTGGGTTCGTTCTAGGGCCCCATACGCGGGGGTCATCATTACGACCGGAATGCCCAGGATAAGGCTCTCCAGCAACACGGTGGATAATTCGCCGATAACCAGGTCGTAATTTTGGATGGCGATAAAGGAATCGACCGTGTTGTCATCATAGGTGACCCTGGTTTCACGCAGCCTTTGCAGCAACCCGGGGTCGAGCAGCGCTTCGATTTCTTCGCCGGGTTTCAATCTCAACGCAACGTGATAGCCCTCCGCCTGCAGCACTTCTATAAGTTGAATAAAAATTCGGGATCTGCTGGCGCTGTTTTCAGAGAAGTAGCCGCCGAAGGTCCCCATACCATTGCTCACAATCAAAATGCGTTTTGGGTCAGCGTTGCGCGGCGGGCTGTATTTGTGTTTTTCTCTGTAGAGGGTATCAAGGTATGGAAATCCGGTATCCCTGATCTTAGCAGGATCAACGCCCAGTTTGACCATCATCAACTTTGTGGGCAGCGAATATGAACAGATGAGATAATCAGCATTCAGACCCGAAGGTTTCAGGCCTGGCAGGTGGTACTTCCTGTTTTCCCAATCCTGGGGGAATCTCTCCAAGGTCAGGTTGTCTCCGGAAAAGGCGGCATTGAATACCGCGGGGCCGTGCTCCATGAAGACAACCGGAATTTTTTTCCAGTTGAGGTATTCCAGGATAAACACCTCGATCAAGCCCCAATCATCGGCAATCAAGAAAACGTCAGGTTTAAAATCTGCAAGCAGGTCCTCCATGAACGCCACGATGGATGGCAAGGCCTGCTTAAGCTCCAAATCGATCCGGGGCGTCGACCAGTAGTCTGTGGTGCGGTTTGATACTCTGGGTAGCAACAGATGCTGATAGTTAAAATACCGATAGGCGGCACTGCTTTTCATTGACAGGGGATTGTACCACTTATCCGGAGATATCCCCATGTGATCAATGGAAACGCCCGCTGCTCTGAAGGTCGTGATGACTTCATTGATAGCGGTTATAATATAGCGGGAATGCCCGCAGGACAGGATCGAGAGGCTGGCTCTCTGGGAATTCCTTTTAGTCTCGGTTATAGGTTGCATAGATGTATCCACGTTACCTGAACGTCTGTATGCGCGCCATGCGGCTGGCTGGCGGTATCAGGGCCGGTACTCCCAATGAATGGTGGAAATGGGAAACAGGGGATTGATCCCCAGCACATTTGCGTCTGTTTTTAAAACGTGAATGTCTTGAGAACGCTGCTGCAATTGCGAGCGTAAATCCCGGTTGTAATCATTGCATTCCACATAACGCCGGCACATCAAACCCAGCAGGGTCGTTTTGTCGAACAGCTCGTAAACCGGTTCGAAATGAAAAACCGCCTCTATTTTTTCCCGATGGCGACCCAGGGCATCAAAAAATTTCTGCGCCGAAGGCAGCTGCTCAATGGCAAAGGCCGTGAAGATGACCAGGGGCCCGGAGGCCTGTTCGAGTATATCATAGGTGTGATCGTAGAAATTGAATGGGCTTATCTGGATCTGGGGAATATCCCGGTACAGACCGTCTGCCAGGCGAACGGCGTTGGCGGCGTATTCGCCCCCCAGAAAATTGTACCCGGGAAAAGATTGACTCAGGACCCAGAGGTTATAGCCAAACCCGCACCCCAATTCGACCACCGTCGGATTATTTTCAAGTGCAGGGCGCAACGTGTCGGCAACCAGGCGGTGAAACCGCCCCCGCGCTTCTTCAAAAGGCATCAGCGCCAGCTTCCCCGGCAATGATACGCATATGGTCTCATCCGGGCCCTGCTCCATCTGGAACCGGCGCACATCGTCCGGCGTAACTTCTCCGTCGGTCTCCTGGAAATATTGCAGGCACTGCGCATATTTGCCGGCATCATACTCGGCCTGAACTTTCTCCAGGCCGCGCTCCGGAATGTCCCAGGGTACATTTCCCAGGAGGCGGTCGGGCCAGGGCGTCCAGCGGGGTAATTCGTTGAAATCAATTGTTTGCATGCGTTATCCTTTCTCTATGATGACATAGCGTTGATCAATGACCAGACTTCCCGCAATCTGCATGCCGTTGACCACCCGGGTGGCCAGCGGGTTGGGGTTGTGCTGGTTGAAATTTTTAAACTGATTGTCGGGAACCGTGCGCCATTGAGCCGCCGGGGAGGCTGCTCTTATCACACTGCCGATATAGTTTTCGGTATAGATATTACGATAGGTTGACCGGGACCCGTCCTCGAAAAGCCTGCGGGCATCCACGTTAGCCGGCAGGTCGTCCGGATAGACTTTCACCACGTAGTTGGCGGCTCCGAATTCCAACCGCAGGACAACCCAGCGACGGCTGATGCGGATTAGTTCTGCCAAAGCCCTGTCCGGCGGCGGCGGCAGGGCGGTAATGACGTTGCAGCACAGCACGATGTCAAAACTGTTGGCTGCCACGGGGAGCCTGTGGATATCGGCGCAGACAAAGGGGGTGCCCCCGAACGCCTTGCGGGCCATGGCAATATGGGGTTGTCCGGCGTCAAAACCGAAATAACGCATCCGGTCATCCAGCCGCTCTCGGAAACTGCGCAGGTAGTGACCGGCGCCGCAGCCGATATCAGCCAAGCACATACCCGGGCGATAGATATCCCGCAGCAAACTCACGGTGCTCTTGGAACACTCCATTTCCGCCTGCCGGCCGGTGGCAATTTGATAGAAGGACGCCGCCTGGCGCTGCTTGCGCGCCTTCTTTTCATAAGTAATGGTGGTTGCATGGAGCCCCTGCATGATTATTTCCTTTCCGTTCAACAGTGTTCGTCAACGTCTATCGTGCCGACTGGGATGTTTTACCAGCAGCACGGCGAGCCGCTTTTCCCTGTCCAACAGGTCACGCATCTCTATCCGGCGAAAATGGTCATAAGGTGACTTGTCCTGGTACCAGGCCAGCACGTGTTTGGCTGTGGGCATAAATCGCGCAACGAACTCCACCAGGTATCCATCAACCGAAACGGCCCAGGCCCGCGCGTCACCAAACTGCCGGTTGATGTTGTCTATCTCGGCCCGGTCCCGGGAACTGATCCGCCGGAACGACTGCCGGGCAAGCTTGCGCAGAAACGGCGTCGGCAGATAATAGCTCGTCCGAAATCCGGCCTGCCGAAACGGCCCCAGACCCTGCGCAACCATGCTCTCGATAATCAGGTTCGCGCGCACGAGGGCGAATTGGTCGCAGACTGTTTCCAGGGCGGCACACATGGGGGCGGCGTTTTCCGGGGTGAGGTTCTTGATGTCGAACCAGTACTTCAGCGCCGCCGGGTTCTCCAGGGCTGCCAGGGCGTCTGCCAGTTGCAGGCCGATGGAGGGGGTCGGTGGATGATTCACATCGAACACCATCTGCTTTTCATCAAACACCAGGTCCAGTTCCACACCGGAAAAAATCTGCTGGGCTTCGCGCAGTTTGCCGATCGTGTTGCATTCATGCGCCCAGACCTTTTCGCGAAAAGTGCGGTCCTGCCGGGCCATCAGGTCCCGGCGGTAGGTGAGGTCATCCGCAATGACCGCAATATCGGTATCGTAATCGCGGCGGTCGATCTTGCGCTCGCCATCGACGATGATCCGCGATCTGAAGGTCCACTCTTCCCTGAAAAGGCTGCGCCCCGGGTTATGGGTTGTGAATGAAAAACCCAATAGATCCGGCAGGGTGTGAATCAGGTCATCGGTCATGAACCGGCGTTGCAGGTAATTCGGCAGCCGTTCGGCCAGTCCCGGACGCTGTTTTTTAAACGCCTCGGAAAGCCACAAGACAAACGGGATCTGGAACATGGGCGGTGTACCGTCCCATTACGACTGGCTGGCCGTATCGCTGTATTCGAACAGATCGATGCCGTGGTCAGCAAGATACAGAACCGAAGCGTGGGCCTGCATGCCCTTTACGGTTTCAATAATCGAAGTGACCACGTGATCGTTGAACAGTGTCGCGTTGTCATATGCGTTGATCTGGTCCAGCACCCCGCGGCACCCTTCCAGATCAGTCGTCTCCTGAAAACGAGCGAATTGTTCCGGATACCGATTGGCAAAGCTGAAATGCTGCCCCATGAGATGCACAACCACGAACTTGCGGGGAGTCCCCTCCCGGTGCAGATATGTTTTCAGAGGCTGCAGCACCTGGTCGTCGTGGCTGGGAAAAACGTAGTGCTGGGAAGGGTTCAGAAAGGTATGCGTATCGCAGGTCCTGGCCAGCATGGAGGCAAAATTTTCATTATATCCGGTCGGGCACTGATTTGAAATCCAGGCGGTGTCGTATCCGGCCTTCCGGACATACTGCAGCAGCGTGCCCCGGTCATAATAGTCGCTCTGGTCTTCATATGAACAAAAGGTAAACATGTCCCGGATCGAGGCAATGGTGCCGGAATGGGAACTGATCACCTCATCAAAACGATACAGCTCCCTGGACAGATTATCCAGGCCGGGCGTAGTGGGCCGAAAGTACCCGTAAAGCCCCATGTGTGACCGGACCGCCGATTCACCGATAATGAGAACATGTACTTCTTGGGCCGGTCGCTCCGCGGGGGTCTGGACTGCCTCGATGTCCTGCGGGCAAAGGTTTGCCAGTTGGTGCTGTCTGCGGTTTTCACGCTGGTATTCGAAATAGCTGGTTCCCAGGAGAACGAAAAGGTTCTGAAAAGCCGATTTCCACTCGTACTGGATCCCGTCGGCCGTAAAATACGGCCGACCGGTGAATATGCGCCTCAAGGATGGGATCAGGAGCGACAACAGAATCACCAGCGTCCCGGTGCCGAGCCAGGTCAGCAGGTGCCCGGTGTGGGCTTTCGGCAGGAGCAGCCCCAGAAGAAGACCCAAAACGATGGTCGCCAGCAGGAAGAGTGCCCGCGGCGGGTCGAACTTTGCGATCTTTTTAAAAAAGTCGGCACTTTCCGCCCGATTGGTCTCGAACATGACGTAAAACGAATTCCGGTTCAGGTAGTGGCCGTATTCCAACGCGTAGCAGACGACCAGCAGGGAAAGCAGGGCGCAAAAAAGAAATCCAACCATTAAAGCCGCCTTGGCCGCCAGCAGGGCCAAAAACAGGAGCGGCAGCGTGAAGAGCGCGTTGTAGGCGCCTGCCAGGGTTTCCCTGGTAGTCACCATCCGGACCCGGCGAAAGATCAAAAAGGGCGTAACCAGGAGACGACAATGATCACAAAGCAGATCAACCCGTACAATTCACCGGTCGTCGCGGAATGGCTGAAGATGGGGGTTGTCATCAAATTGTCTGACAGAAATTGCATTTGAAATGGGTACCTTTTGCAAGCGCCGTGCGTACGCGGGCCAGGCGCGCGCCTTCCCAGATTTGTTTCAGCGACTGGGTCCTGACATCGCCAAGCACCAGGTCGAGCCCGAAATCGGAAGCACACGGAATCACCTCGCCGTTGCCCCGTACGACCAGCCGGCGATAGGGATCCCGGCACGCCCTTTTGGGTGGATGACGCAACGTAAAATCTTCAACGGCGTAATCGAAGAAATTCTGGACATCCACCATATCCACCTTATCCGTCCAGAAATTCACAAAATCCTCCCGTTCATGACGGTTGCGAGGATGGTCGATGAAAGAGACCCTGACCAGGGGCAGCCCGGCATTGCGCTGCTCCCGGGCAGCGATGAACTTCAACACGCCGTTGAACACATCCGCAAAGCCCTCTCCGCGCAGTTGCCGATAGGTGGCTTCGGTATGGGCATCGATGGAGACGAAGAGGTTCACCAGGCCCGAGTCCAGAATCGGTTCAATCCAGCGTTCCAGCAGTACACCGTTGGTGATGATCCAGGAATCGATGACGCCCGCGGCGTGAAACCGGTTGACCACTTCCAGGACATTGTCATTGATCAAGGGTTCGCACCCCGCTCCCAGGTTCAATGAGCGCAGTCCGTGGGCTCCCGCCTCAGCGGCCAGGCGCTGGATAATATCGTCGGACAGTGTCTCCCCGGTGCCGACCATCCCCTGAAAATGGGGATGTCTCTCCAGGTTGCGTGGACAGAACAGGCATGTCTTGTTGCACAGGTCGGCCAGTTCCAGGTCCAGGTGCACCGGAAAAGCGGGGATATTGTCCGGCCCGGCCTGCTCCCAGGCCTGCCGGTAGGCGCGATACGCCGACCCCAGGAGGCTTTCAATATGGGCGTGGACGTCCAGAGTGGAGGTCCGGGTGATATAGTTCTCGCGGTTTTCGATACGTGTCGCTTTCATGGTATGGGCTGACATCCTTTCTCCAGCCAGTAATAGGTCCGCAGGTCTCCCCCGAATCCGAGTTTGAACGCACCGCGGCGGGGACTGTTGACACCTTCGAAATCCACCTCGGTGACATCGTCGGCTGCCAGGTGTTCGAAGGCATCCCAGAATACGGCCGTCCCCGTATGCGCATTCCGGTTTTCCGGATTGCCGGCCCCGAAAAGGTAATAGGCTCTTTTCCGATCTTGCCCAAAAAAGACAATACTGCCGATGCGGTCATGGACATCGCAGGCCGCGAACATCCGACCCTGGCCCTTTTCCAACAATCCATCTATGATGCGCCGGATTTCGGCCAATTCAGCATCCGGGACCTGGATCTGCTGTCGTTCCAGGGTCGCCCGGTGATAGCGCAGCAGTTCGTCTGTCAACCGGGCCTCGCGGGTTGCCACTCCCTCCCGGCGAGCCCGGCGGAGTTCGCGCCTGCGCAGGGTCGCCATATTGCGAAAGGTCTGCATCTGTTCATACCCAGCGGATGAAGTGAACTCCCGTATATCGAGATAGGAGGTATAGCGGATATGGACCTGATAGCGCGGTCCCCCGTTATGGTAATTGACCCACAGAAAGGGACGTATGTCTTCGATGGCGGGATGCAGGGCCAAGTGCAGGGTTTCAAACCGTTCCATTAACGCCGCGGCGATAAATTCCATAACAGCGAATTGCTCCGAATGTATCCGGGCCGGATTTTTCTCGGCCGCAGGCGGTGCGTGCAGGACCCCGTGGTAAATGACCAGGTCATGGGGCACGGAGCACAACGAACCGTCCCCCGCGGTAAACAACAGCACAGCAGCTTTGATTTCATCGTTTTTGCGGCAATAAAATGCCTGTGGCCAGCCATTCAAAGCGGCCAGGAAATCCGTTCCGGCAAACAGGCTGCCCTGGGGGGAAGCGGCGACAAAGGCATCCCACTGGGTATCCAGCGGGGCGGGGACAAGTTTATAGGGTCGCGGCATGCTGCTCCTTTTCCAGTGGTTTGAGCAAGTCATGCTCCTGGAGGAGCGCGGCGGTCTCTATCAGGACGCGGAAAGGAATCCCGCTGCGCGCAGCAACCGCGATAAGATCATGTTCACCGTCGCTTAAATTCAACAACCATTTCATGGCTCGCAGGCCCTGGTCTTCACTGCCGGTGTTCGTGGTGAGCGACGCATGCAGATTTCGCTTGCCCAGCATGGGCTCACAATGGGGAACGGTGGTTACGTAAGTCTGGTTAGCTTCCAGCAGGGTGACAATCTCGAGATATTTATCAATCGTGGCCGCCATGGCTTTAAAATCAATGAATTGCTTGTTGTCCGCTGGGTATGGTATTCCGGATAGCGGCCGTAGCGGGTCCGGGTCAGGGAAGCAACCGGCAGGTTAAAACCCGGCGAGCAGTACTGGCGTTCGTCGCTGCCGTCAATATCGAAATCTTCGGTGGTATAAGGATCCCCACCCTGCTGCAGCACCAGTTCCGTGGCCCGGTCGGCCAGGGTGTCACCGCGGCGCGAGCGGCGCAGACTGTAGGGCCCGTTATCACCGACTGTCGTAACGATCCAGCCGGCGGCCAGTTTCGCTTTGAAGTGCGCGCCCCATTGGGACAGGTAGTAAATACTGCCAATGGTTTCCGGAGCAAACAGGAAACGATAGGTGTAGCGCCGGTTCTCGATTTGCCTGATCTTTTGATAAAGCCCGGCAGCCACCAGCAGGCCGGACAATTCATTGTTGGCCATTGAGGGGTGGCAGATATAAGTGGAAAACAGCACTTCCGTGTCGCTCTGGCCGGGCAGCACGGCATCCGCGATGGTCATGGCTCCTGCGGGGTCCAGTTCGCTGTCCACCCGGACAGTGTAGGTCCCCTGCGGCAGCGCGCTTAGCTGGTCATGGGCCAGGCAAAAGCCCCAGTAGGGCTTGTAATAGGAACACACATAGGGAATCGCCTGCGGCATATCCGACCGGGTGTGCAGGTGGGGTTTGAGTTCGGCCAGCGTAAGCCGGCCGGCAAACGGGATCGAATACCCCACCAGGTGCAGGTTGTTTTCCGCAAAATCCACTACCCGCTCTCCATCCGGGCCGTCTATCCAGGCAGCCCGCACGTTCCATTCGGGCGGCACCGTCCAGTCAAAACAGCGGGTCCCGGCCGGCACTTCCTGGACATCGAGATCGACCAGTTCCCGCAGTATGCCGAGGGTCTCCCGGTTGCCCGTCCCGGACAAGCTGCGGTTCAGGGGCCAGAGCCTGTCGAAATATGTTTCCAATGCCGCAGGTCGCATGGGTGCGTTCCTAAAATTGCGCGATGGTCCGGGCCAGAATATCCGCATTCCGGCGGGCCGCGCTCAGATCATAGTAATTGGTTTTTAACTGCAGCATCCGGGGCTGCAGGTGCTCGGCCACAGGGCAGAGACCGTCTGTGTAGGTTTGCCAGATTCCGGGATAACCGGTGACTTCCTGTTGAAAGAAGGGTTCCTGGTAGGTCAGCCGCCAGGCGGCGTAAAACCCATCGCCCCCGTTTTCCAAAAAAAGGTCCCGGAACCGGTACCAATCCTTTTCCGGCTGATCACTCTGCAAGGCCATGGCAAAGGTATAATACGTATTCGTCAGGCCGGCCGGAACTGCCTGGGGTTTGAAAAGGGCCGCTCCAGCAAGTGCCTGGGTAAACAACTGGGCTGCTTGCTGCCGCTGCTGCACCAGGCTTTCAGCCCTTTCCACCTGAGCCAGGAGTACCGCCGCGCTGAGGTCGGGCATCCGATAGTTGTAGCCAAAGCTTGCATGCCGGGCATAAAGCGGGTCTTGAATCTGCGTTTTGGTGATCTTGCCTTTGCCGGCCTGCATGGCGGCATATCCCAGGCAAGCGAATCGCCGGGCCTTCTCGGCCAATTCAGGATCGTTGGTGATCAGCATACCGCCTTCGCCGGCGGTCAGATGTTTGCTGGCCTGAAAACTGAAGCTGGCAAAATCACCCTGTTGACCTGCCCGGTAATCATTATACCGGGCCAGGAAACACTGGGCGTTGTCTTCTATCAGATAAAGCCGGTGCTGCCGGCAGAGGGATTTCAAGCCATCATAATCGGGCGGCAGGCCATAGAGTCCGACACTTATGATAGCCCGCGTTTGCGGGGTGACTGCCCGGGCCGCGGCGGCCGGATCGAGGTTGAAGGTATCCGGATCGACATCTGCGAAAACCGGTACGGCCCCGGCCTGCAGCACACTCAATGAGGTGGACGCCATGGTGAGCGGCGGGACGATGACCTCATCGCCCGGGCCGATTACCAAAGCTGCCAGGGCCGTATGCAGGGTAACGGTTCCGTTGGCCATGGCAATGGCATAGCCGCCGCCGAACAGTTCCGCGAAACGGCTTTCCAGGCGGGCGTTGAAGGCATGGTTGCGCGAAGCCCGAAAACCGTTTTCGAGAACCTCCAGCGCGTATTGTTTTTCCAGTTCGCTAATTCTTTGCATGGGATCTCATGGGGTGTACATGGCACTGCGGGTAACGTGCCGATTGATTTCAGCTACCTGTGGATTTTTCTCCAGATACGCGAGAATAGCCGGCATTAAAAAGGGCGTCTCGCCCCGATATAGGTGCGCGTACACCTGAGCTGCCATCTGGTAGTCCAGCGGTGTATCGATGGTCCAGCGCAGGCGGGACAGGTCCTCCCCATGGGCCAGGTTCGCCTGGGAAAACCGGGTTGGATGGTTATAGAGATAAGGCGTCACATGCTCCCGGTCATAAGGATCGCTGGTCTCCTGGAAGGCAGCCGTAAGCGCCGCAAAACTGAACACCTCCACATCCAAGCCTTCCGGGTAGGTGGGCGGCTTGTTATTGTACGCAAAATCGAAACCGCCGGACTGGTAGAGTTTGACGACCCGGTCGATGACCTCCGGGTCTTTGAAAGGATCGTCTGCGGTTATGCGCACGATATGCCGGGCATCGAATCGCCTGGCAGCGGCGTGGTACCGGGCCAGGACATCTTTTTCACTGCCGCGATAGCAGGCTACCCCTTTTTGGCGCGTCCAGGTTTCAACCTGGTCATCCAGTTGGGCCGTGGTGGTGGCTACCACGATATTGTTAACCAGCCGGGCCCGGGAAACCCGGTCCACCACGTGATCCAGAAGCGGCCTTGCGGCCAGCGGCATAAAGATCTTCCCGGGCAGCCGGGTGGATCCCATGCGGGCCTGAATAATGGCGGTGCACTTCATGAAAGGAATTCCTCCCGGTCCGCCAGGATGGTCGCCAGATCGCCGAAAACCACCCAGGCCACGCAACCGGCACAGACTTCGTTATAATCCCAGTGCCCCTGCAGGTGGGCCTGGCGGCCGCGCCGGGCGGCCGGGCTGCGCCAGATGGCGCGCAGTGATTGCTGCCGGATATCACCCAGTACGCCGGAGTAGTTCCAGTCGTAGTTGCACTTGCTGACCAGCCCATTGCTGTTGACGGCCATTAGATACCAGAGCAGCGCGCAGGGATTGCGGACCCTGCTCTGACAATCCGTCACCGCGACCGCCTCCAATGCACCGCCCCAATTATGCATGCCGGTAACCTGGACCTGGTCGGCAATCCCGGTCCAGCGATTTCGAAATTCATCTATCTCCGCCGGATCAATATCCTTTCCGGCCATGATCTTGACCCGGATCACAGTCTGAGCGCCGATCCGGTCGCGGTATGCAATAACCTCCCGGACCCCCGCTTCAACGCGTTCCAGTCCCGGAACACGCTTCAATTTGCGATAGGAGGCTTCACTGGCCGCATCGATGCTCACGGTGACATCATCGACACCGGCGGCGATGATACCCCGCCCCACGTCCGTGTCGAGCAGGATGCCGTTGGTGTTGAGATGCAGGATCTCGGCGCACGCTTTTTCCTTCGCATAGGCAATCATGTCCGGCAGCCGCCGGTGGAGCAAAGGCTCGCCGTCTTTATGATAATTGAGCATCAGCAGCCGCCGGGGTGCGATCTGATCGATAATTTTCCGATACAGGTCCATCTTCATGAAATGGACCCCGTGCTTTTCAACATTCAGCTCACGCGGACAGTGACGGCACCGCGAATTACAGGCATTGGTCGGTTCGATATTCAGCATCAGGGGGAACTCGCCTGAAATACGACGTTGAATCACGTCGCGCTTCAGGCAGGTCAACGAACCTTTGGCAAAATATTTATTCAAGACTATCTCGTAGCGGGTGGCCGGCGCGGGCGGCCGACCTGAGTTTGGATGACCAGCAAACATGCGTTTTAACCCTTTGCTTTTTGAAAGGCCGGCCGAGCCCCGCCCATCTGGTTTTCCGGATGGTAAGTATGGTTGACTTTGCACTTGTGCTTTTTGGCGATGAGATTCAGATACCGCAGATTTTACGCTTTATCAGAGGTGCTGTTGGTTTTGTGCATGCGGTACCGATACAGCGGCAGATTAATGCGATCGACCTTGTACTGCTTGTCAAACCGGATCCTGAAATCTACATCTTCGCCGATCCGCAGGTGCGTATCGTACAGGCCGACATCCAGCATTTGCTCGCGCCGGAACATAATTCCACAGGCAATATGCCGATCGTAAACGTTGATCCGCTCGATGAATTTCTCGTTGTCATCCACCAGGAAGTAGTCGGTCGCAACGGCATCGCATTTGTTGTAGTACATGTGCCAGTAACAGATCTGGAGAAAATCCTTGTGCAGAAAATCGTCGGCGTCGAGGTTGACGATGTACTTTCCGCGTGCCTTTTTGATACCGTGGTTGCGGGAATACGGCAGGCCCTGGTTCTCGACGTGTTCAATCGTACGAATCCAGTGGCCATAGGATTCGAGGATATATTTGGTCGAATCCCGGCTGCTGTCGTTGATCACCAGGATTTCGAACAGGTCCTTGGAAAAAGACTGTTCGATGCAGCTGCGAATGGCCCGGGCCACATATTTGTCGTAATTGAACGTGGGTATGATAACACTGATTTCCATAATGCTAGTTCTCCAAAGAACTTAAGAGAATTTGTGTGTCCGCCTGGATAGTTTTGCCGACGGTGCGCCCCAGGACCGCTGGTAGGCTGGCCGGCGAAATCCCGCCACCGGGGCGTTTGGGGATAATCATGTCAGGGGTGAGAACGGTTCCCCGTTCTAGGGTCCGGGCTGCCACCAGGCTGCGACGGGCGTTCTGGCGGGCAGGTAACTCGGACGCGGTGAGTTCAACCGCCAGGCGGGTTGCCTTTTCCACCTGTGCAATTTGCTGGATCATGTCGGCCAGCAGGTCCGGATCAACAGCGTGATAGTGATCGTCTTCGGGGAGGGTTCTGTCCAGGGTGAAATGCTTCTCGATAACCTGCGCCCCCAGAACGGCGGCGGCCACTGGAATCGTAACACCGTGGTCGGGAATGGTATGATCCGAGTAGCCTATCAAGGTTTCGGGGAAACGGGCCTGCAAGGCTGTAATCCTGCTCAAGTTTGCTTCGCTGTCCGGCGTTGGGTAGGCCAGATTGCAGTGCAGCAGTGCCAGGTCCTGCACACCCTGGGCTCTTAAAAACGCCACACTGGCTTCCACTTCATGAAAATATGAAGCCCCGGTTGACAGCAGCACCGGTTTTCGGGTTTTGGCTATCTCGGCCAGCAGGATGTAGTTGTCGATATCGCCGGAAGCCACTTTCCAGAAAGGGATGTCGAGATCATTCAGCCAGTGGACCGCTTGCAGGTCAAAAGGTGTCGAGCAAAATTGGACACCTCGCTGCCGGGCGTGCGCGGCCAGGGTGGCATAATCAGCAAAGTCAAATTTATCCCGCTTGGAAAAACAGTCGAATTGTGTTTCCGCCCCCTGGCCGTCGGATTCCCAATATTGCGGTGCCCAGCGAGTGACCAGGGTTTCCGCCTTGTAGGTTTGAAACTTGATGGCATCGGCACCCGCGGCAGCGGCAGCGTCAATCAATTGCTTGCCTGACGCAATATCGCAGCCATGGTGTACCCCGGCCTCCGCTATGATAAAGGCGTTGCAGGTTTTGTTTTTCTTGAAGGGTGTCAGAAAGTTGGTCTGTGCTTCCATGTGTCACCTCAGGCAGCCTTAACCGGCAGATGCCAGCGCTGCGCGATCAAGTGTCCTTGCGGCTGAAAAAGCGGTGCACTTCAAGTTTGACTGCTTCGGCTACCCGTTCAGCCAATAGGTCGATGCCATTCACATCCGGCAACGTCGGGCCATTGCCGCTTCTGAGTTTCTGCTTGATTTCAGCCAGGCGCAACCCGGCTTTTTTAAGGGTATGGATTTCCTCTATGATAGCGATATGTTCGGTGGTGTAACGCCGCTGCCCGCCTTTGGTTCTGAGCGGTACCAGAATCCCCGGGAATTCCTTTTCCCAATAACGCAGCGTCGGAGTGGATACCTTCAACCGGGAACTGAGCTGACTGATGGTTAAATATTCGTTGTGTATATTCATGCTTTACCCCTTCTTGACTGCGATGCCCATGTGCGCGACTTAACACCTCGCGATACAGCTCCGCCCCCTGGATTACATGCTGTCAATCCAGTGAGCACTTTAGCATTAACTTCAACCGCAACATCCATACCACTTCAAATTTAAATGCAATCATCTGTAATTACTGATATATTTTTATTATTCCATTTAAATAGAAAAAAAATTGACGCTAAAAGTTCAAGTAAAGTTTGAATTTTGACACTGCTTTGCGACGGCCGTGGATTAGCGGGGAAATTTTGCGGTCGAGCTATCTTTGCCGGCTCGCTGGATTCGGAAGGTTCAGTTTAAACTGCAGGTTATATTTTCGGACGAAGGATAGAAAACTGCCGGGTCGCTGGGCTTTTCTTGGAAGGATGTGTTCAGTGGATGGCCGCCAGGGGACGGGTCGGTGATATCGTCAGCCGCCTCTCACAGCCTATGATCGTCCGGGCTGTTTATTGCAGGCCGTCCCATACCGTCCGTTCCCGGGAGCAAGTTGCAGCTGTTTGCGCAGTTCAGGGGCGCTCATCACGGGTTGCTCGCCGGCCTGTGCCAGTCGGTGGATCCGTTCGAGCAGGTCCCGGTTGGTGGCCAGCCGGGTTCTTTGGGCATCATACCAGATATTGTCCTCCAGGCCGACCCGTACGCCGCCCCCCATGGCAATGCCGACGGTATTCATGGGCAGCTGCCAGTTGCCGATCCCGGCCAGACTCCACAATGAATTCGGCGGCAGGTCGCGGATCATCACACCGGCATGCAGCAGATCTGCCTGGGCGCACGATACGTTCCCCAGGATCAGGTTATAATAGTGCGGCGGTTTGATCAGCTGCTTGCGGGCCAGATAACGGGCATAGTTGATCATACCGGTATCGAAAGCTTCGAGTTCCGGCACTATGCCGCGGACCTGCATCTCCGCGGCCAGCTGCTTGATAAGTTCGGGTGCATTGATGCTCGCCTGGTGGTTGAAATTGACACTACTGAGGGTCAGGCTGCCCATGTCCGGTTTACAGCCGCCCTCCAGTTGAAGCACCTCCGCCCGCTGCTCAAACCGGTTGAACACCCGGCCACTGAGAGACACGCAGATGACCAGATCTGCGGTAAAGCGCCGAATCCCCGAGATAATGCTCTCGTAAATGTCCGCCCGATACGTCGATTCATGCGTTTGGGGATCGCGGGCATGCAAATGCACCATGGTAATCCCGATTTCAAACGCCCGGTGCACATCTTCCACAATCTCGGTAACCGTGAGCGGCACATGCGGGGTCATCTCCCGGGTGGGAAGCATGCCGGTCGGTGTGAAATTGATAATCAAGCTCATAAGGATCCGCCCTGCGGGGAAGCCTGGCCCCCCTAATATCTTTCTTTAGTTATGCCGGACAGAAAGCCGCCATGCGTTACAGCATGGATTCAAAGTAAGCCACCGTTTGCTGCAGACCTGCTTCAAGATTGACTTGCGGCTGCCAGTCCAACCTTGTTTTAGCCAGTGAAATGTCAGGCTGTCGCTGCAGGGAATCATCGTGGGGCAGGGGTTCGAACACGAGCTTCGATTTGCTTTTAGTCAATTTGATGACGGTTTCGGCCAGTTCGAGAATGGTGAACTCACCCGGATTGCCCAGGTTGACCGGCCCGGTAAAGTCATCCGGGGTGGCCATCAGGCGCAAAAACGCCTCTATCAGGTCGTCCACGAAACAAAAAGAACGGGTCTGCTGACCGTCCCCGTACACCGTCAACGGTTCACCCTTGAGGGCCTGCACGATAAAATTGGATACCACCCGGCCATCATTGGGATGCATGCGCGGGCCGTAAGTATTGAAAATCCGGGCAACTTTGATTCGCAACCCATGCTGGCGTTGATAGTCGAAAAAAAGCGTTTCCGCGCAACGTTTGCCCTCGTCGTAGCAGGCCCGGTGTCCAATGGGGTTCACGTTGCCCCAGTAGGCCTCGGTCTGGGGATGGACCGTGGGGTCGCCATAGACCTCACTGGTAGAGGCCTGAAACACCTTGGCCTTGACCCGTTTGGCCAGCCCCAGGACATTGATTGCCCCGTGCACGCTGGTTTTGGTGGTTTGCACCGGATCGAACTGGTAATGGATGGGGGAAGCCGGACAGGCCAGGTTATAAATCTCGTCTATCTCCACATAGAGCGGAAAGGTGACGTCATGCCGGAGCAGTTCAAAATTGGGTCGCTCCAACAGGTGGCTGATATTCTGCTTGGATCCGGTAAAAAAATTATCCACGCAGAGGACATCGTGCTGGTCATTTACCAGGCGGTCGCAAAGGTGCGAACCCAAAAAGCCGGCCCCGCCGGTAACCAGAATCTTTCTCTGAAAATGCTCCATATCTATCCCCCTGTTGTGTCTCCGGTCAGTCCCCGAATCCATCCGGGTTGTTTTTATGCCAGTTCCAGGCCGTCTCGATAATAGACCTGAGATCCGGGTATTGCGGTTTCCAGCCCAGTTCCCGACGAGCGCGCTCAGCGGAACCGATCAGCCGGGCGGGATCGCCTGGTCGGCGCGGTCCGATCCGGGCCGGGATGGCATGCCCGGTGATGCTGCGGGCCGTGTCCAGCACCTGTTTGACCGAATAGCCGTTCCCGTTTCCCAGGTTGTACTTGCAGGATATCGCTGCCGCGGCCTTCAGTTTTTCAAGGGCCAGCAGGTGGGCCCGGGCAAGATCTTCAATATGAATATAGTCGCGGATGCAGGTCCCATCTGCGGTCGGATAGTCATCCCCGTAAATCGTCAATTCCTCCCGTTTGCCCAGGGCTACTTCCAGTGCCAGGGGAATCAGGTGGGTTTCCGGCCGGTGATCTTCACCGATCAGACCGTCCGGGTCGGCACCGGCGGCGTTAAAGTACCGCAGGCACATCGACTCAATCCCGTGCCCCGCCCGGAAGTCGTCGAGAATCTGCTCAACCATGAATTTGCCGCGCCCGTAAGGGTTAATCGGTACGATGGGGTGGGCTTCATCCATAGGTGTCGCCGTGGGTTCACCATAGATTGCACAGGTCGATGAAAAAATGAACCGGTTAAGGCCATGGTTCGCCATCTGCTGCAATAATACGATGGGGGCGGCCACATTGTTGCGATAGTACCGACCGGGATCCTGGACCGACTCGCCCACATAGGCAAAAGCAGCGAAATGCATGACGGCAGCGATGGGGTATCGGGTAAACACATCGTGCAACACCTCGATATCATCCATGTTTCCATGAACAAACGGTCCCCATTGTACGGCCCTGCGATGCCCCCGCTCCAAATTATCAAGGACGACGGGCGTGTAGCCGGCTGCATGCAGATGCTTGCACATATGCGCGCCGATATAACCGGCACCACCGACTACCAGGATGTGTTCGCTATCGCTCATTATTTATCTGTTTCCGGATGACTGGCAAATCGGATGTCCGTGACGCTTGTTTCAAGCCGGCATCTGCGCCGGTAAGGCCGGCCTTTACGGGGTGCCGCCTTCCGGGCAATCGCTGCCGGAACCGGCAATTTTTGCCTGTTCACATCTTTACCGGCGTGGCCACCGATTCTCCCAAGCCATGTTTGAATTTGTAACATATTGTTATCAAAGCGATATTACCAAGTCAACCAAATTAGCATCAAATCGCCCCACATGGTACGCCAGTTGCATCTAACTGAAGCAACGTACAAACTTTCCATGAAATGAGGAACCGCTATGAAAGTCACAGGCAACGAAGCAATCTTTAAGCAGCTGGTAGCGCGCGAGACCGGGCGTACCGACCAGCCGGTCAAGGGCGCCTTCAACTCCCTGCTGGATCAGGCTGCCCGCACGGACTCGGAACCAGGCGGCAAAACCGTTCCGCTGCAGGCACCGGGCAGCATCAAGGGGGTGTCTTTCAATCCCCTGCTGGATGTGAATTCGCTTTCCATCCCCGATCGGGCCGAGAACTTTTTGAACCTGCTGGATTCGTACCGCGATATGCTGGCTGACCCGGCGGTCTCCCTGAAAGAGATCGGGCCGGTGATGGAAAAACTCACCGCTGAAAAGCAGCGCCTCCAGCAAATAATGGGTACCTTGCCGGCGGGCGATGAACTCAGAACCATCCTCAATGAACTGCTGGTAGCGGCCTCCCTGGAAGAGGTAAAGTTCAACAAAGGCGATTACAACCCGGCCTAGATCCTGCCGTCAGACCATGTCTCAAGAAAAAGCCCTGCCAAGTCCGATCGGTCAAGACCGGACCTGGCAGGGCTTTTTAGAAACCATTTCTATCCAGGTAAAGTAAACAGGTTAAATCATATGGGTTCCTCTAATAATTAGGATTTTTGTTTGAGTTCAAGGCACATTTAAATTTTAGCCGGAGGAATATTTTGAATATTTCGAGGATTAAAATTTCAATGTAACGCAGCAATCGAGCAAAAAGACAATGATTAGAGGTGGCCTTATTGCACACCAGCGGCTATTGCCGGCGAGACGAATGCACGCCGGCGGGAACGCTGATCGATGGTACGCACAGGTTGGAACACCGCGGTCACATCGCGGGCAATTCTGGTTCCTTCCCCGGTGGCGGCCCTTATCTTGCCGATATATTCTTTTTCAATCTTGCCGGGATAGCCGGCGAGGCTGACACTCTCGATGCCGGTAAAGAGACCGGCGATCTTCTGGGTGATATCGCGGCACGACGTCAATAACCCCGGACGCAGATCACTTCCATTTTGGCCGATGATGAAAAGCCGGGACCGGACCTCGTTGTCCCCGGGGGTTGCCCCGGTCGTCCCCTGCGGCTCCAGCAGCAAAGGTGGAATATTGACCGGATCCGCATAGACGCCCCGCCCTGCGAACGCCAGCAGCTGGGAGGTTAACACGGCACCGTAACCGACGTAATTTTCAATGTGCTTCAAACGCTCAAACCCTGCCTGCCCTTCCTTGACATCCATGAGCATCAACGATGCGTAGCCCTGAATGCGCATCAGCAGGTTGTTTACGTGATGCGCCATATTGCACAGGAGCATCTGGAATTTATCCGGTCGGGTCGGTTTTGAGAGCCCGGACCGGGCCTCCTGGCGGGCGATCCGTTGTTGGATTTTATAATATGGTCTGGCCCCACTCATAATTTAACCTTCTTTTCTACTTACAGGTCCGGCTGCCCGTCCTGTAAAGGTTTACCGGCCCTGTTCATCCGACCGGCTGCCATCCAATGCTTTGCGCAGATGACTGTTTATCGGTTTTTGCAACAACCGTACCACTGCGACTTTCAGCGCCCGGCAACAACAGCCTGAAAGAGCAGTTGGCGGCCTGAGATACAACCCAGCATGCAATTCAACCGCTAGGCTGTCAAACTGTAACTCATTATATTCATTCAAATTATAAACAGTTAGCGTTCTTTGCGCCCCTCAATGAGCCCGGCGCGTGATTGATACCGGTCAGTATCGGCGCCAGGTTTTCGGCAAAACGGCAGTATCCGCGAACCGGTGGCCTTATGATTGCTGCCCAACTGGAGATCGGCAGCCGCATATTTGCCGCGCGCCGGTCCGGGGCAGCCCGGCCGGCCTTATAAAGGCAGGAATATGTTGATAAAACAGCCAAAATCGATTATAAACAGAGGTGGCAATTTTTTGACACTTTGTAAAAAAGTTTGACCGTCAGGATAGAAAGCGAACAGCACTGGTTTAAATTTAAACATGCATATCGGTATGTTATCATCCGATTCGCTTTTGGCCCGTTTTTTGCTCAAAATTCCCGATATCAGGTACGCAACCCTATTCACGCGCAACTATTACCGAATATCGACATGCATAAATTGAAAAGAAGAGAATTCCTGAAAGGTATCGGCGCTGTCCTCTTAAGTGCCGGAGCAGTTCCGGACGCGTTTGCCGAGGAAGACGAAGATCCCGGCTTCTGGGAAAATACAACCCATGATGACCAGCACATCCGGGATTATCTATTCAAGATGCGCCACTTCGACGACCACCATCCGGATGACGTATTTCTATCCATAAAAGATTACGCCATCCTGAAAACTTCGCAGGCCCGGCTGAAAAGACTGCAGCGCACCGTTGGACATGGCAATTTTTATCTGTTGAATTTTGATGAAGCGCTGAAAATCGCCCGCAATTATACCCGGGTCGGCCGCTTTACCGATGCCGAGATCAATTTTCTGGAAAAGATCTTTTACGAAGACAGCATCCATTACGGCTTTTTGGGGGATAAACCCTTTAAAAACCTGACTGACCGGGTAAAAAGGCAGTCGGTTGTCAAGATCCGGCGAACCGGCAATTACCTGTATAAAGGCTTACCCCTGGAGACCTATCAAAAAATCCGGAATGATATCGGTGACCAGGTCGTGCTTACCTCGGGTGTTCGCAGTGTGATCAAGCAGTTTATGCTGTTTCTCAGTAAAGCCCGCGAAAGCCGCGGCAACCTTTCCATGGCTTCCCGTTCGCTGGCCCCGCCGGGCTATTCCTATCACGGGATCGGCGATTTCGATGTGGGCTAGGTCGGCCTCGGGGCGGATAATTTTACCGAAAAATTTGCCGACACGGATGTTTTTAAAAAACTGAAAGATCTTGGATATATACAACTCCGCTACCAGGACGGAAACCTCCTCGGGGTTAGATTCGAACCCTGGCATATTAGCGTGCACACTTGAATATGAGAACGTTTTTGCTCACCGGGTTCTGCCACCTCTTAACCTTAGCAGCCGTGCCAGTTGCCGGCCACTGCTCTTCCCTCGACTTTACCCTGCACAAATTGAGTGCTGCCCAACCGGGCAATGTTGTCCTGATTGTCGGGGGAATCCAGGGAGATGAGCCCGGCGGGTTCAATGCGGCAGCCCTGCTGACCACCCACTACAAAGTTACGCGCGGCGGTATCTGGGTGGTCCCCAACTTGAATTTTTTGAGTATCGTCAGGCGCACCCGGGGTGTCTATGGTGATCCGAATCGCAAATTTGCCGATCTTGCACCCACTGATCCGGAGTATCCCATCATCGCCCGGATCAAAGCGATCATCACCGACAAACGGGTATCCGCGGTCCTGAACCTGCATGACGGCAGCGGCTTTTTTCGCCATACATACATTGATCGCCTGCGTAACCCGAAAAGGTGGGGCCAGTGCGTCATCATAGACCGCCGCGGTATTGAAGCCGAGCGCTACTCCGATCTGGCCGGCATCGCGCAAGCCGTGACGTCCGATGTCAACCGCTATCTCATCAATACCGACCACCGGCTGCACGTCCACAACACCCGCACCCATTTAGGTGATGCCGAAATGGCCAAGACCCTGACCTATTTCGCGACCTGCCAGGGAAAACCGGCCTTCGGCCTGGAAGTCAGCAAGTCGTTTCCCACCCATCTGCGTGCTTATTACCACCTGCGCATGATAGAATCGTTTCTGACCAAAATGGGCATTGCTTTCGAACGCCGCTTTCCACTGAACCCGGACGGTATCAAAAAGGCGATCAATTCCAACAATGCCCTGGCCTTCTATGACCGCAAAATCCTGCTGGATGTGCGCAATGCCCGCAAACGCCTGGGATACTTTCCCCTCCAAAAGAATACCGATATTTCCTTTACCGCCAGCAATCCCCTGCTGACAGTCGTCAAAACAAAGGACAGCTATCGCATCTTTCATGGAAACCGACGGTTGACCCGGCTCTATCCGCAATACTTTGAATATGATTCCAGCCTCAGCAGCCTGCAAATGAAAATTGACGATGTCGACACCGAGGTACAGTTGGGCGGCGTCGTGGGAGTAAATCGTAATTTCATGATCAAGCCAACCGCTGGATATCGGGTCAATATCATCGGGTTCACCCGCAAGGGCACCCGTGACGAAACCGGCATCCCGGTTGAATTGGACAACATCCGCAAGCGCTATTCCGTGGACAAAAAAGGGCGGGTCTACCGAATTGAGGTCTATAAAGAAGACAAATTTACCGGTATGGGCATGGTGAATTTCAACATCCCATCCGGATTTCAAAGGCGCTGTGTATCCTGCGCAGCCCAACCCAAACCCGTCCCGTCTGCTGCACTGGACCTTAAAAAGCTGACGCCCGATGCCTCCTGACGGTCAATGAATTGACGCCTTTGCGCATGAATTGATGCAACGCCTGCCAGCAACCTTAAACCGACGCTATCGATATAAAGGTAACTTCCCCGCCCAAGCGGCCCGGGTGCGGCCGCTGTCACCCATTCAGGTTATCTAAAACCCGGTCGGCGCCGCGGCGGCAGGATTCCGCCCGCCGACCCATTCAGGCATGGTTTGTGCAATCTTACCCCTGCAGACAATCTTTTTATGACACGAACAACAGGCCCGGGTGTAGATGCGCCGCAAGGTGTCGGCCGGGACACCCGCACCGGAGGAAATGAACGTATGCAATCAAAAAATTGTCAGATCCTGCTCCTTTTGACATGGATATTCATTTGTATGGCCCCGACCGTATATGCTGCTGAGGTTACCGATCTCAAGGGCCGGATAACCGCCGGTATCAATCTGCGAGCAGCCCCCGGCCTGTCTGGCAAATTGATCACCGGGCTCGAGGCCGGAACCGTTGTGATCGTGACCGGTGAGCAGGCCGGCTGGTACCAGATCGCCTATGAAAATGAAACCTATGGCTACCGGGGCTGGGTCTATGGCAAGTATGTTGAATTATTGGCCGCACCGGTAACGCCCGTTGTACCGGCGGAGGCACCTGCGCCGATGCCGGTGATGACCCAACCGCCTCAACCGCCGGCCGCCGAAACGCACATCCTGCCGGTGGAAATGCCCGCCAACACCATTGAGTTGATCCAGGCGGCCGCACCGCCGGAAACTGAGGCTGCGCAGCAGCCCGCAGCAAGCATGCCGGCATCCGTTGCGCAAGTAAAATCCGCACCGGCACCTGCCCCGCCGCAACCGATTAAGACACAGACCGACCTGCAGCCGGCTCCCGACAGCAGTGGCGCCTCTTATCCGGTACCGGCGCCCGGATATTTACTGAGTATCGTGTTGAAAATTTCATCGGTATTTCTCTCCTGTCTGGCCCTGCTGATATCATATCGGACATTTCAAATGGTGACCGCCACCAGTCGGACAACCTGATTGCGGCCCGGCCGCCTTGCGGAATCAGCCCGGGAATAGCGGCCAATCATTTCAGACTGGAAAAACATCGCGTTCATTGCTACCATATGGCGTACTGATACGATCTATAGAGGTATTCCAAGGACATCATCCCCAACACATGGCAGCCATGGCGGAGGAAAATCCCAAAAAACTGACCCGGTCCGACTTCAGGATTCTTTTTGTAGACGATGAAAAGGAAATCTTAAGCATTGTCGAACAGTACCTGAGCGGGCACGGCTACCAGGTGACGGTTAGTGATAACGGCGCCACGGCGCTCGCGCTGGCTCGTGAGAAAGTGTTCGATATTATCTTTACCGACCTCAAGATGCCCGCGGTCGGCGGCCTCGATCTGCTGCGCTCCGTCAAGGAAACCAGCCCGGGAACCGAAGTGATCATCCTGACCGGATACGGAACAGTTGATTCGGCCGTGGAAGCCTTAAAACTGGGCAGTTACGACTATCTGCAGAAGCCGATCGAGTTTGAACGCCTCAAAGTCCTCATCGACCGGATCATCGAGAAACAAACTCTCCAGAAAGAAAACATCCTGATAAAAAAACGCTTGCGGGACCGCTACCAGTATGACGGTCTGGTCGGCGCCAGCGAAAAAATTCGTGAAATCTACACCATCGTCGACCGCATCAGCCACACCAGTCCGACCGTATTCATCCAGGGGGAAAGCGGCACCGGCAAGGAGCTGGCCGCCAATGTCATCCACCAGAACAGCGACCGCAAGGACAACCCCTTTATCGCCGTCAACTGCGGCGCCATTGTGGGCAACCTGCTGGAAAGTGAGCTTTTCGGGCATCTGAAGGGGGCCTTCACCGGCGCTATCAGGGACAATGTCGGCTTGTTCAAGGCCGCTGACGGCGGAACCATCTTTCTGGATGAAATTGCAGAAATAGAAGCATCTTTGCAGGTAAAACTGCTGCGGGCTCTGCAGGAAAGAAAAATCCGCCCGGTGGGTGCGACCCACGAGAAAACGGTGGATGTCCGCGTGATTGCCGCCACCAACCAGGACACGGATGTCCTGCTGCGCAAGAACATCATGCGGGAAGATCTGTTTTACCGGTTGAATGTCATCAACATTCGCATGCCGGCCCTGCGGGAAATGCGAACGGATATCCCCCTGCTCGTCCGGCATTTTCTAAACCGGTTCAATACGCGCAGTCAGAAAAAGGTCCAGGGCATCTCTCCGGAAGCCTTGGATTGCCTGGACCGCTATCATTGGCCGGGTAATGTCCGCCAGCTTGAAAATGTGATCGAACGCGCTTTTGCCCTGGGAGTCGACAAGATTATCCAGGCGGAAGATCTCCCCCTTGAAATCAGGGAAACCGCTCAGCAAAAAATCAGTGCCGACGAGATTCTCACCTTGCGTGACAATGAAATTGCCTTGATCAAATCGGCCCTGGTCAAGACCAGCGGCAACCGGGCCAAGGCGGCAGAGCTATTAGGTATCAACACTTCTACAATTTACCGCAAAATTGAAAAATATCAGATCGGATAAGATGGCCGTCGCATCCCTGGAAACATTTTATAAACTCAAAGACAACGGAACCTATATTCGCCTCAGGATTCCCGGACGTGCTTATGAGCGGCTGGTCGTTGTATCCGCAATTAAAACCGACGCGGGCGAACCCCGGCTGGCCATAGATTGCCCGGACGGCTTGACGGATGTAGTTAACGCCATGGATGAGTTACGGTTGGATTTCGAATTTACCGGCGAAGATGAACTCGGCTACCGCTTTTCGATTACCCAGGCCGCAATACAGGGTGACACGTTCCTGATTGCGGTACCCACCGACCTGCAACGCGTCCAGCGCCGGAAGGATTTTCGTCTTACGGCACCGCTGGGATCCGTTTTCTACGTCACCATCGGTGATCAACGCAAGCGCGTGAAAATGCTGGATCTCAGTGCCAGCGGCACCTCCGGCATTCTCATCAGTCTCAAAAGCGGCACCCCGCAGCTACCGCCCATTGAAATCGGTCAAACGCTCTTCAACCTGAAACTGGAACTTCCCGTCGCAGATGATGCCTTGCTCATCCCAATCCGCGAGTGCGAAGTCCGCCGGGTTGAAGATTTGCCCCAACGCGGCCGGTACCGCTTGGCGGTTGCTTTTTCCCGTGTTGATCAGGAACATCGGGCCGACTTGAAAAAATACCTCAATGACCAACAGCGCTACATGCTGCAAATAAGACAGCAGCGTCAATAAAACCTTCAGGAAAGGGGGCCGGATTCAATGCCGCCGATCTATCTCGACTACAACGGCACCACGCCGCATGACCCCGAAGTGATAGCCGCCATGCAGCCGTTTCTGAAATCCGAGTTCGGAAACCCCTCCAGCGCACACTGGTTCGGCACCAAACCACGTGAAGCGGTCGCCGCGGCTCGCGGCCGGGTAGCCGAACTGCTGGGGTGCACCCCACAGGAAATATTTTTCACTTCCGGAGGTACCGAGTCCAACAATCATGCGATCATGGGAATCGCCCGGGCAATGCGGCCCAAGGGCCGCCACATCATCACCAGCGCCTTTGAACACCCGGCTGTCCTGGAAGTTTGCCGCTACCTGGAAAAGGAAGGATTTGAAACCACCCGGGTTCCCGTGGGAGAGAACGGATTGGTGGACCCGGCCGATATCAGCGCCGCCATCCGGCCGGAGACCATCCTGATCACCATCATGCACGCCAACAATGAAGTCGGCACGATTCAGCCCATTGCCGAAATAGCTGACCTGGCCCGGCCGCGCGGCATCCACCTGCACACCGATGCGGCCCAGTCAGTGGGCAAACTGCCTGTAAATGTGGATGAACTCAGCGTGGATTTGCTCTCGGTGGCCGGCCACAAGGTCTACGCTCCCAAAGGCATCGGGGCACTTTATGTCAGAAAAGGGGTCCTGCCCGAAAAGTTCTGCCACGGGGCCGGACAGGAAATGGGTTGGCGGGCCGGGACTGAAAATGTCCTGGAGATCGTGGGGCTCGGCAAGGCCTGTGAGATCGCTGCCCGCGATCAGGAACACAACTATGCGCATATGCGCATGCCAGAGATCGACTCCACGCGGGTCTGGTAGCTGCCGGCGGGGAAACCCGTCTCAACGGTCAGCGCGACAAGCGCCTGCCGAACACACTCAGTCTGGCCTTCAAGGACAAAGATGCCAATCGGATCCTGGAGGCAATCAGGCCCCAGGTGGCAGCCTCGCCGGGAGCAGCCTGCCACTCCGACGCGGTCGCCGTGTCCCATGTGCTCACCGCGATGCAGGTGCCGCTGGAATGGGCCCGCGGCACCATCCGCTTTTCCGTGGGCAAAATGACCACCGCCGCTGAAATCGACAAGGCGGTTGCGGTCGTTCTAAAAGCCCTCCCCTCCGGCGGTGTGCAATGAGTTGATGTCCGGCCCGGTATCTACACCGGGGCTTCATTCCACCGACCATCAGAAGTCCGCAAACTCGTCATCCGCGGGCTCAACCGCGGCCGCCGCCGGTAAAGCCGGCCTGGCGAGCCTTGCATCAACCTGTTCGCCGTCTGCTTGACTCGGTTCGGTTCCCGCGGGATCGGCTTGTTTTTGCCGGCCACCGACAAAGGCCAGCATTTCATCCACCATGGCACGCATCTGCTCGGCCTGGGCACTCATCTCCTCGGATGCCGCCGCCGACTCTTCGGACGTAGCGGCATTCTGCTGGACAACCTTATCCATTTCCGTGACGGCCTTGTTGACCTGGCTGATCCCCTGGGCCTGCTCGCTGGAAGCTGCCGCTATCTCGGCCACCAGTTCACCGACCTTGGCGGCACTCTCCGCCACTTCACTGAACGCCGCATTGGTCTGGTTACCCAGGTCGGTTCCGCCGGCGATCTTTTTGACCGTATCTTCGATCAGGCCGGCCGTATTGTGGGCTGCAGCCGCGGCCCGCATTGCCAGGTTGCGCACCTCATCGGCCACCACCGCAAATCCGGCGCCGGCTTCACCGGCCCGGGCCGCTTCGACCGCGGCATTCAAAGCCAGCAGATTGGTCTGGAAGGCAATCTCATCGATGGTCTTGATGATTTTGGATGTTTCCTCACTGGCTTTCGAAATGTCCTCCATGGAAGCCGTCAGGTCCGACATGGAGGTGTTGGCTTTCTGGACAACTTTATTGGCTGCCTGCATCAGGGCATTGGCCTGTTCGGCATTATCGGCATTCTGGCGCGTCATCGCCGACATTTCCTCAAGCGAGGCTGATGTCTCTTCGATGGAGGCGGCCTGTTCGCCGGAGCCGGCGGCCAGGCTCTGGCTGGAGGTCGAAATCTCACTGGAAGCGGAAGCCACTTGCTCTGAAGATTCCGAAAAGCCCTTTATGATCCGGTTCAATGGTTTGGTGACCGACCGAACCGCGAAAAGCGACAGACCGATGCCGGCCAGCACGATCAATCCACACAGCCCGTAGAGGAATGTAATGGTTTCATTTTTCTCCGCCACGGCCGCAGACTGCTTGGTGGCCGTAGCTGCGGTGACATCGGATTCAATTTTGTTGGACAGGCGTTCGATGCTGTCGGCCGCCTTGTGCATGACCGGTACCTGGGTTTGCATGGCCGCGTAGTTGTCCGCCAGCTTAGTAAACGCTACGATGTAATCCTTGAGATCCTGGGCGAACTTGTCCAGGCTGTCGGAATCCATGCCGGAGGTATAGGACCGTTCCACCATGCTTTCCGAGATGGTCTTGACCTTGGTGACCACCGCATCACCCTCACCGGTGCCCAGATTTTTTTCATGACTGCGCAGGGTAAGAAACTCGTTCATGAAAGCCGACATGCCCAAAGGTTTGATGAAGGCTTCCAACCCTTGTGCGCTCTGGGAAATCTCGCCCACAATTCCGGTGGATGCATCACCCTGGGCCTGGATAAGCCCGGCTACCGTTTTAAAACCTTTATCATAAGCGCCAAGCATTTTAACAATCTGGCGTGAATTAGCGGCGATCCCGGTCAGGCCCAGACCACCGGCCATATCATTCAGGTTTTTGCTGCGCTGGTTGAGAGCGGCCAGCGTTTTTTGCATCTGTTCTAAAGTCGCCGTATCCCGTGTGCGAATGAAATTATTTTCATGTTGACGCACCATCAGCAGGTCTATCTTGATCTCCATCGCTTCGTCCGCGATTTTGGTGTTCTCGGTGACCAGTTCGACAAACGTGTTGGTGATATGGGTCAGACGATAAACGGCCATGCCGCTTAACAGCACCATAAGGACCAGCAAACTCGCAAATGAAAGAATCAGTTTCTTGCCAATTGTGAACTGTTTCATCGGGTATCTCCTATAAAACCAAACATTAATCTGATCCCAGGTACCCGTGGAAGTTTTAGGGTTCCCTTCGCTAGCGGCCCTCCCGTCAGGCCTTTGCCTGGAATGGGAAGTCTGGCGCAAAGGGTCCTTGGGTACTGGATGTCATCTGAATCTAATGTGTCTATCGGCAAATTGTCATATAACTTGATATGTTTGGTATTTTTGGATGGATAGCCTTCCCGGTGGTTGCCGGGGACGCTGAATATTCAACACGGGAAGTGGGTTACGTTCAGGGCCAGCCAATTCAGGGAATCGCCACCCTCCAGACGACGGCGGTGAAAGGATGTGGCTCTCCAGACGCCATGACAATTGCCTTGTTATAATATTTCAGATAATTATAATATGTGAAAATTCCGGAATGACTGCATATTCCGACACCCCGCACGGCCCGATTGAGGTAGCATACTTCAATGCGCACGCTATATATCATGTAAAAAGGCAGCCCAAGGCACCCAATGGATCTATCCCTGGTTTCCAAGAATTTAAAACAATTGGCGTCCACCGATCTGGAACTCCTGGCTGATGATGCGATCAAGGCCCAGATCGTCGCAGCCACCCAACAGGTTGGCCCGGCCCTGTCTCACCATGTCGTCCCCCAAACGAGCAGAGGGTTTTCCTTTCACCAGACTGAGGCGGATCCGGCTTCCAAAATAGTAGCCCTGGCGGGAACTGGATTCATGGGCTTTAGCGCAGAGATTGATCTATACCCCTCCTACGATGTCATAATCTACGAGCCCCTCCCCGGCCTGGCCTATCTTTTCTTGTCTCAAATGAACCTGGCGGACTTCTGCGGCACGCCCAACGTGCATCTATATTACCAATTGGATCGTTTTGAAGCGGCCCTACGGACCGTACAAAACTTCTGGCGGCCCATCCAGGCCTATAAATCACCCAGCACCAGTCAACTCTTTCCAGAGGAAACCGACAGATTTCAAAAGATTATTGTCGAATACAGCCTGATAGTAAGGAACGAAATCAAGGCCCTGGAAAAATACTATTTTCGCTGGACCCGAAATGAAGCGCTAAACCTACAACAACTCAAGGGCAAACCAAATGCAGCAACCCGCCGGGAATTTCTAAAGAACACCCCCGCAATTATCGTCGGGGCCGGGCCGTCCCTGCGTCCGGCGCTTACCACGCTGAAGGCGGTATCACAGGCCGATAACATCTTAATCATTGCAGCCTCCACGGCCATCCGCGCCCTGCTGGCGGAGGGTATCTACCCCCATTTCGTCGTTATTATCGAAGGCCGCAGGCGCGACCACTTTGATGCCGACCTGGCTTTCAACCGCTTAAGACTGCTTGCCCACATGCAGACCCATCCGGATCACCTGAACTACCCGTTTCAAGGTGTCTATTGGTTCAATCAGGGAACCTCTCCCCTGGCACCGCTGATTGCGGCCCTCCTGCCGGAAACAGTACCCATACAGTTCAGCGGCAACGTGGCGACAACCGCCTTTTTGCTGGCAGCCGCGTGGGGGTGCAATCCCGTTGCCCTGGTGGGGATGGATTTGGCCTATAAGCCCGAAAAACGGTATATGCAAGGACTGGGCATAAAAGAACACGCGGTGGATGCGAGCAATTTACAGGATGTCCCCGGCCAAGGCGGTGAAACGCTGCAGGCGCCACCCGAATGGATGGGGTATGCCCGGAATCTGGAAAAAGCGATTTCCAGCTTGAAAACGATCAAACCCGGATTCAGTGTTGTCAACGCCAGCATAGGTGGTCGGGTACTCAAGGGAACCGTCGAAATGCCGCTCGCAGAGTTCGTTGCCCAACATCCCGCTCCATCGGATGGGGTTGGCCCCAGGATTCTTCAGGAGCTCCCCACTTGGCCAAATTTGCCGGTGGAACAGGTTCAAGCGGTTTTAGACCAGCGCCATGCGATTTACCGCACTTTGGCTGAAACCCTGGAGAGCCCAGCTTCCCAACTCGAGCAGACTGAACATCTGAATCGTATTGCCAGCCTGCTGCAGCGTCTTCCGGAGTTTAACACACCTACGGCCAGGCTAATCCCCTGGGTTCCGAAACTACTGGCCGGGCAGCCTCTCTCCCCAGACGATCTGGCCGCCCTGAAGACAGCTGTGGAGCAGGTCCTGGCCAAGCCCTGAGTTTAAAAAAAGCCCCGGAGGTTTCGTCAAGCGTCTGACACCTGCGTCAATCCATTTACCGGTACCCGCCAGTTGATATATCCCCCAAAAGCACACGGTATAGTGATTTGACGGCCGCTAGCGCCTCGTAAGCAATTTCGCGCGCAGCGGCGGTTATTGGATGGGTCCGTCAATCCAGCCTTGAGCCTTTTTAATAAACACGCCCCCACCCCAACCAAAGTGCTGTTAATATTAATATTTTTACCATATCGCTCAAGTTGTTGATCCGTGCGGTTGGATCAGCAACATCCCCTGAAACAATTCGGCTGCGGACAGCTGCAGGACTTCAGCCGGGTAAAAAGGCATTGGCACCAGTCGCAACCAAGGCAGCCTGATAGCTGGAACAGTATTTGCAAAGTTCATGGATAGTGTGCGCGGTGGCGCCTGTATAGGCCGCAGCACCCTGCACTGCGCTACTATAAAAACACGAATGCACGTCAGATTGGGAGGAATTATGAAGACACTTGCAGACATCCTGAGTCGTGACGCAGACAATGCCGTCATTACCGCCGGCAGCTGCCTCCGCGACGCCCTCAAAGAGATTGACGCCAAGAAACTGGGGGCCGCCTGTATTACCGCAGACGAAAAATTGATCGGCATCATCACTGACGGTGATATCCGACGCCTGCTGCTGATCACCCAGGATTCCCTGCCGGAGCTTTTCATGAAATCGGTTGACACCTTTATGAACCGCGATCCGGTCAGGATCAACCAGAAAGAATCCCTGGAAAGCTGTCTGGGTTTGCTGAAAAAGCACCGCTTCTGGGTGCTGCCGGTCGCAGACGACGAAGATCGCCTGGTCGGCATGATCCAGTTGCACAACCTCCTGGCCGCCCTGGAAGGCTCGTCATGAAAAGAACCGCGGCCGTCATACCGGCCCGCTACGGATCATCGCGCTTTCCTGGTAAAATGCTGACGCCGATACAAGGCCGGCCCCTGATATTGCATGTTGTGGAAAGGGTCCGCCAGGCCGCTCTGGCAGACATCTGCGTGGCTACGGATCACCCGGAAATCTATGACGTTGTAGCCGCGTCTGACCTGGCACGGGTCGTCATGACCCACGGGGACCACGCCTGCGGCACGGATCGCATTGCCGAAGTGGCCCGTGACCTCGACGCGGACTATATCCTCAACATACAGGGTGACCAACTTGTTCCGGGACCGGAAATGGTGGACTCCATTCTGGCAGCAGTGGACGAAAAGCTGTTATTGGCGACCCTTTTTGCGGATATCGACGCTTCTGAAGATCCGCACGATGTCAACATCGTCAAGGTTATCGTCAACCAGAAAAGCGATATCATCTATATGTCCCGCCTGCCGATCCCCTTTCTGCGGGAACTGCAGCCGCATACCTATTACCGCCAAATCGGCATCTATGTTTTTTTAAGAGAAGCCCTGCTGGAATTTGCGGCTCTTCCCAAAAGCGGCCTCGAAGAGATTGAAGGCATAGAACTGCTGCGGGCCATAGAAAGCGGGATACCGCTGCGGGGCATCAAAACCGCCTTTCCCACCGCGGACGTGGATATACCCGCGGATGTGGCCCTGGCAGAAGAATTTATCGAACGTCATCCCTTATAAGGACAACTTCAAATGAAACAACAAACATTCATGCTCGCCAAGGACGATGTTGCCAAGGTTCGGATTGGAGCCGATCAGCCCCTGGCCCTTATCGCCGGGCCCTGTGCCATTGAATCGGAAGACCACAGCTTGCGGATGGCCGAGGCCATTTTAGATATCACCGCTAAACTGGGGATCCAACTGGTGTTTAAATCCTGTTATAATAAGGATTGCCGCAGTTCAATCGAGAGCTTTCATGGTGTCGGGGTAAAAGAGGGGTTGGGTATTCTCCAAAAGGTACGGCGTACGTTTCAAATACCGGTCACCAGTGACGTCAGCAACATCGAGTGGATTGAGGACACAGCCGCTGTTGTAGACATGGTGCAAATCCCCGCCTATCTATGCCGCCAGACGCACCTGCTGTTGGCCGCCGGTGAAACCGGATTGCCGGTACACATTAAAAAGGGTCAGTTTCTCAGCCCCTGGAACATGAAAAATGCCGCCATCAAGGTAGCATCGACCGGTAATCAAAACATCCTGCTGACCGATCGGGGTACGTTTCTGGGCTACAATGCCCTGGTGTCGGACATGCGCTGTTTCCGCATTATGAAGGAAACCGGTTTTCCGGTTTGCTACGACGCCACCCACAGTATCCAGATGCCCGGCAGCCTGGGCACCTCCAGCGGCGGGCAGCGGGAATTCATCCCCGACCTGATCCGGGCCGCCATAGCGGCGGGCGCCAATGCTCTGTTTATAGAAACCCACGACAATCCTGATACGGCCCTGTGCGATGCCACAACCCAGTTGCCCCTGGAGTACCTGGAGCCCGTGCTGCATCAGGCCAAAGCCGTATACGACCTTGTGTCGGAACTTTCCGAGGTCGAAATTGTCGCCAAGGCACCGGTCAGATGAAGGTACCTGACATATTCCAGACAGAGATTTACGGGTCGCCCGAATACCGGCATATGCACGACCAGCTGATGCCGTTTCCAATCATCATTGATATAGAGCCCACCAACGCGTGCAATCTCAATTGCCTCTTCTGCGCCCGACAGGTCATGCAGCGCCCGGAAGAGGTTATGCCGCTGCGCACATTGAAAACCATCGTTGATGAAATGGCCGGCGCAAACCGCACGTCCGTCCGCTTCAGCGGTTGGGGTGAACCAACCCTGAATCCGCACATAGTGGACTTCGTGACGTATGCCCGCGGTAAAAACATCTTGACGCACCTGACCACCAATGCGACCCGCCTGTCAGGTGCTTTGTCCCGCGAACTGCTATCCGCCGGCCTGAATAAAATCAAATTTTCGTTCCAGGGATTGACCCCTGATGAGTATCAGCGCATGCGACCGGCCAAGGGAGTGTCTGCCGGAGAAGATGTTTATGAGCGGGTAGTTGCCAATGTGAAAACGTTTGTCGAGATGCGCAATGCACTTGGAGCCGCCTGCCATATCCAGGTTTCAGTATCCATGCTGCAAACCGAGCAACATGACAAGGCTAAGCTGCAGGCATTTTACGACTTCTGGCATCCGCTGGTCGATACAATCTGGGGTTTGGGAAAAATCGGCATTTATGGCGGTAAACCTCTGCTTACGTCATTTCGTCGCGTTCAGGACAGGGACCGGATCTCGGCGAATGACTTGCAGCAGGGGCGTCCTTTGAGGCGGAACGATGTTCATAAGGACAACCGGTGTACGGAGCTGTACAATAAACTGTCCATCCACTCGGACGGATCGATCAAAGCTTGCTGTGATGATTATGATCGTCACCTGGTGGTGGGGCACATCGGCCAGAATACCATTCAGGAAGCCTGGGACGGCCAGGCACTGGCCAACCTGCGCCGCGCCCTTGAAGAGGGAGACGCGGCGGACATACCCGAATTCTGCATGAACTGCGACAATTACCTTTAAAGAACCGGTGCCGACTCAGGTTATCAGGCGGAAGTAAATATCAGTAATTATGAAAGGGGTTACGGCAATTTGACGTAACCCCTTGATATCATTATGGTCGGGAAGGCTGGATTTGAACTAAATTCAACACAACAACCCAATATTTGGATATGATTGCCTTTTCCTAATTTTTCAGCAACTTCCAATGTAACAATGAACGCAATATCGAAAATAATCGCAATGCTCACGCAAGAATGTGTACAAAAACGTAGTAAGTAAATGGTATCGGTGGTCGCAATTCAGGCCGAATTCCCCACCCGCATTCACCCGAACTTTCTACAATCAGGTGGTACTGACTTGGGCAAGTTGACACCCGATCCAGGGTTATGTAGGATCTGGCAACGTCGCCACATCTTCCCAATACAATCAAGCCGTATTTATTAAACAAGGAGTTCAGCTATGCAAAAGACTAATTTTCTAAAAGTAATCGTTATCGGTTTAATGGTTCTGTTTTTTAGTTCAAAAGTAGGGGCCGACATGGTTGGCAACTGGGAAGATAAGTGGTCAAAAAGGGAGCGGGTTTTTAACAGCTATATGAAAAAGGATTATATTAGAGCCAAAACGGGCGTAGTAAAATTTGCAAAAGCGAATGCATCGGCAGAAGAGTATCGGATAGAGAAAGAAAAACTAACAGATGTAAAAAATCTTTATAAAGTAATACAGGGTAAATCAAGACTGATAGGAACTTACCTGAGAACCATTGACAGAGATTATCGCAATAAAGATCGGATGGAGAATTTTTTAAAATTCTTTAAAACCGAAATTAAAAAATTTGAAGTGGCGAAAAATGATTATTTACGACTTATGAAAGACCTCAAAGGAAAAGAGGATATTGATCAAAACAAGCTAAAATATGCTACCAAAGCCCTAAAACACATATCCGCAAATCTGGCTGCGGAATACAAGCAAATTAAAAATATGCCAACCGAAGCCAGTGTAGAAGCATTAGATGATTTTAATCGCAAAACTATAGTTTCAAACATGGCGAATTCCATATCCCAGGCCAAATACGCCATTGCAAAAGTAAAAAATAAGCCAACAGTTGCGACTTGGACGAAAAATGATTTGATGAAGAAAGCCTGCCGGGATGTACAAATGGCAATCGGCGGATTTAAGCGTTATGATCAAGATTTTGATAATGCAGATCATTTACAACAGGTTTTTATGACCGTCTATGAAAATCAAATGATAAAAATGATCAAGCGTGAAGTTCGAAGAGGCGAAAATGAGAAGGACAGTGTATTGGATGCAATTAAGATTATTGAAAAAGATTTAAAAAGAGTGAATAGAAGTTTTAAAAAATATAAACGCAGTCTCTAAGGTGCAACTGAGAGCGCTATAGATTCAATCGGCGGGTGAGGACAAGTGATCCGTTTCAGCTTCAGGGCCAGTTTTCTGCATATGCACATAAACCGAGGGTTTTCCCGAAAGCAACGCAGTCGAATTCTCGGGTTTGCGCCCGGGCAATATGAGCCCGTACAGCTGTTCCAGCGCTTTTCGCACCCCAAAAGAAAGGGGTTACGGATGTATCCGTAACCCCTTGATGTCATTATGGTCGGGAAGACTGGATTTGAACCAGCGACCCCAGCGTCCCGAACGCTGTGCTCTACCAGGCTGAGCCACTTCCCGACACGGGTTGTGCTTTATTTTACCTGTTACTAAAAGTCAATAGGTTAATCGAATAATAAGTCAGTGTTCGTTCATAAATGGTAGATTTTGGTTCAGAGCAAGGCCTGAGCGCTTTTGGAACCGCAGGCATAGCAGACGCTATGTTGAGGATTTCAAAAGAGCGAAAACGCCGCTCTGGACCAAAAGATGCCATTTGGGGGCGGACACTCGTTTTTAATCCGTATAGGGATTATCAAGCACAATCGTTTCATCCCGACCCGGCCCCACTGAAACGATCTGGATGGGCGTCGCGGCCAGTTCCTGAACCCGTTCCAGGTACGTTCTGGCATTCTCCGGCAGCTCTTCGTATATCCGCACGCCGGAGATATCCTCTTCCCAGCCTGGATGGGTTTCATAAATCGGCTTGCAGGCAGCCAGCACGGTCAGGTCCGTGGGGAAATGCTCCAGGCGCTGCCCTTCGTACTCATAAGCCGTACAGATCTTGATTTCGTCCAGACCACCCAGGACATCCAGTTTGGTGATGGCCAGCCCCGACAGACTGTTGAGGCGGGCGGCGTTTTCGAGGATCACGGTATCCAGCCAGCCACACCGGCGTTTCCGGCCCGTGGTGGCACCAAACTCGACCCCCTTTTGCTGGATCGCATCACCGACGTCATCGAACAGTTCGGATGGAAACGGTCCCTCCCCCACCCGGGTGGTGTAGGCTTTCACGATCCCGATGATGTCCGTAATCTTCCCGGGGCCGACCCCGGATCCGCTGCACGCGTTCCCGGCCACAGTCGAAGACGAGGTGACATAGGGATAGGTCCCATGGTCGATATCCAGGTGCGTACCCTGGGCACCTTCAAAAAGGACCTGGCCGCCGGCTTTCATCCCGTCGGAAAGGACCACCGATACATTGGTCACATACGGTGCCAGGCGTTCGGCATAGGCCCGGTACTCGGCCAGAATCGGCTCCAGTTCCAGGGGCTCGGCGTCCATGTAGTTTTTCAGGTAGAAGTTCTTCTCATCCAGGATGGTAGCCACTTTCTCCCGGAACACTTCCTGGTTGAGCAATTCCACGAACCGGACTCCCCGGCGGGTGGCTTTGTCCTCGTAACAGGGGCCGATGCCGCGCCCGGTAGTCCCAATTTTTTTATCGCCCTTCATGCGCTCGCGCGCATTGTCGACCGCCCGGTGGTAGGGCATGATGAGATGGGCTTTTTCACTGATCTTCAGTTTGTCCGGGCTGATGTCGACGCCTTTGGAAGTAAGGTAATCGATCTCCTCCAGCAGTACGGCCGGATCCACCACGAGCCCGTTGCCGATGAAACAGGTTTTGCCCTGAAGAATCCCGGAGGGCACCAGGTGGCTGATGAACTGCTCCCCTTCCACCACCATGGTGTGGCCGGCATTGTTGCCGCCCTGAAATCGCACGACCATATCCGCATGTTCCGCCAGCAGATCGACGACCTTGCCTTTACCTTCATCTCCCCATTGGGTTCCTACGATAACGATGTTCGACACGTGTTGCTCCTAAATCTTTCTGTATTGAGGTTTCTACTTTGCCTCCGGTTGTCCTTTTCCGACCTGCCTGCGGGCCCTGAAAAAAGTCTGGAGGAGGTCCCGGCACTGGTCCGCACAAATACCGGCGACTATCTCGGGATGGTGATTGAAGGTCTTCCCATCCGCAAAATTATAAAGGGAGCCCAGAGCGCCCCACTTTGGATCCGGCGCACCGTATACAACCCGGGCAATCCGGGCGTGTATAATGGCACCAATGCACATGACGCAGGGCTCGACCGTAACATACAAGGTGGTGTTTAACAACCTGTAGTTTTTGATCTTTTGGGCAGCTGCGCGCAGAGCCAGAATTTCAGCATGTCCGGTGGGGTCGGCCTGACCAATGGTCCGGTTGTATGCTTTGGCCAGGATTTCGCCGGTCTGGGCGACCAGGACAGCACCTATCGGAACTTCCTGGTTCTGTCCAGCCTTTTCAGCCTCGGCCAGGGCCACCTGCATCATCTGTTCGTGTTCGTTCTTCATTAGTTCGCAACTTTCAAATCTCGATATACTTTCTGCTGTAACCGCCCCGCCTGTTCTATTATAGTTAGAAGCTGTCTCAAGAAAGGATTTTGGTTCGAGGTCAAGGCGGGTGCTGAATTCAAACCGGAGGAATACTTCCAGTATTTCGAGGATTTGGATTTAGTGCCCAACGCCGAGATCGGGCCAAAAGCCTTTTTTGAGACGGCTTCTATTACCCATATTTGCATATTCTTATTTGTTCAACAATTTATTGACAACCCCGCATCATTTGGCATATGTAGCATCCCACTTCGGGTGCATGCGCGCCTGTAGCTCAGCTGGATAGAGTGCCGGACTACGAATCCGTAGGTCGCAGGTTCGAATCCTGCCAGGCGCGCCACAAATAACAAGGGGTTAGCTGCAAAAGCTAACCCCTTTTTTTATGGGTGGTCAGTAGTTATCCCAAGGCCCGACAAGGTTGTCGCGCCTGTTTACCAAACCTCAGCGCGCAGAACACTGCGGGCAGACCGTGTTGCTCAATGCCGCCTCGGTGTGATCTTCGATGTATTCATCCAGCGAAACCCAGGCCTCCTTGCCCTCACTGACTTTGTTGCATTTGACGCAGATCGGTAAAAAGGCGCCCACCGCCTGGATCAATCGTTTTTCATTGGCCCGCACCCGGCGGCTCAGCATGCGCATCAGTTCCATGGCAATGGTCGGATTGCGCTGGATCTCCGCGTGCAGGTCCAGGCGATCCAGAACCACGGTCACGGTTTCGTCCACGGCCCTTACGCTGGCGGAGCGCACCATGTCGTCCAGTAGGGCCATTTCACCGAAATACTCGTAGGCATGCAGGGCGCTGATCCACTGTTCATTTTCCTTGCCGGCGTTCTTGATCACTTCCACCGTGTCGCTGACGATCATGAACAGGCGCCCATCCATATCCCCCTCTTTGATGATCATCTCCTTACGCGGGTAAGTCTCTTCACTGGCCCGGTCGGCCAGCCGGCGCAGGTCTTCGTCTTCCATTTTCGAAAAAAGCGGGATGCCGGCCAGAAAGTCCTTTTTATCTATCATGGTGATTACCCTGTTTTTGTGGAGGCTATCTCAAAAATGTCTTTTGGCCCAATCTTCAGCCTTCGCTGAAGCTATGGCTGATAAACTCTGTTGGGAGCCTTGCTTGTCCGGCGTAGCTCACAGAGCGTAGACGGGACCTTGAACCAAAATCCTATTTTTGAGATAGCCTCATGTTAAATAGTCGGGTGACAGAGCCGTCCTCAGCCGAAACTGCATTGCACCGGAACCAGGATGATGCTTCGGATCACGCCGCGCCCTTGTATTAGAAGCAGCCTGCAAAGATCACTTGGGGACTGATAAGTATTTTTTAAATTGGAATGAAGCCGTTGGCAAACCACTTCATACTATCTACGGGCAGGTTAAAATTCAAGCTATTTGAATTCCCGGTGGCAGTTTTTCATGCGTGTGGCCAGGTCACGCAGTTCATGGGCGACGACTTCAAGGTTACCGCTCGCCACGGCACCTTCCAGGTTCTGCAGGTGGTCGCGGTACTCATCCATGGCTTCCTGCCAATCCGGATCGGCCGCCGCAGCCATGGCATTTGAGTCGGTCACGAAGGCCTGCACCACGTCGCCCTCGGGAACCTGTCCGTTTTTAATGGATCGGTTCATGGCTTTCAAACTGCGGGCCAGCCGCTTTTTGACAATATCGAATGATTCCTGCCAGCGCACCACTTCCTCGCGCGCAGCGGAGTCATACTCGTCCAGGGTGGACCAGTGCCACTCGATCCGCGTTGCGATCCGGCCCTTCTTTTCCTTGTGTTTCAGGCGAACATCAAAAGCTGCGGGAATTTGCCAGCTGCGGCCCTCCAGCTTGAATTGTCCGGATCGAAAATTTGCGGCGATCTCTTCCAGCACCTCGGCCAGCTCTTCACGGTCAAGCGTTTTGTTGATTTTGGTTTTCATACAATGGATTCCTTCTCTACGAGTTTCGCAATGCAGTTGTTAGCGCAGCCCCCTACCACTTCCACATGACCGGATCAGCATCCAGGTGATCCGTGACAGTGCGGCCTATCCGATCCATACGCTCCAGGTCGGCAGCAGACAGCTGAACGTTGGCCGCCGCGGCATTCTGGACGGCCTGCTCGGCCAGTCGGGCACCGGCTATGGCACATACGCCCGGCTGGTGGATGACCCAGGCCAGGGCCAGCTGTCCCAGGAAAACGCCTTTTTCAGCCGCCAGGGGGCGCAGTTGTTCCAGAGCGGCTTGGACCCGCTCATAGTGCGGGGCGGCAAACAGCCTGTTGTCCGAACGGTGATCACCTTTGGCAAACTGGTGGTCCGGGCCGAATTTACCGGTCAGCAACCCCTGAGCCATGGAAGAATAGGCCAGGACGGTGATGTCGTGCTCCCGGCAAAAGGGGAACTCTTGCGCTTCGACCTGCCGCCAGAAAAGGGAGAAAGGCGGCTGCAGGCTCTCAATCCGACTGTGGGCCAGAGTCGTCTCCAATAGTTCCCGGGGAAAATTCGAAACCCCCATTGCGCGTATTTTGCCCTGCGCCTGCAATTGCATCAAGGCCTGCAGCGGTTCCTCGACCGACACCCGGGGTCCACCGAACGATCCCGGGGGCCAATGTATCTGATACAGATCAATATAATCAGTTCCCAGGTTTTTCAGCGAGCGGTGGCAGGCCGCAATCACCTGGTCGTGGGCAAGGTGATTGGAAAACACCTTGGTCGCGATCACCGCCCGGCTACGGTCCGCTCCCAGCGCCCGGCCCAGAACGGATTCCGAGTGGCCATTGCCGTGGATTTCAGCTGTGTCGAAGGTGGTGATACCGGCATCCAGCGCGGCCCGGATAGCCTCTTCGGATTCCCGGTCGTCAATGCCGACCCACATCTGTTTGCCCGTCTGCCAGGTTCCCATGATGATGGGCGAGATCTCGAGGCTGGTTCTGCCCAACTGGCGATACTCCATGGCGTCCTCCTGCAACCTGTCTCAAAAAAGTCTTCATGTCGGGCGTCTTGTGCGGCGTAGCCTAAGGCGAAGATGCAAGCCTCTGGCGAAGCCTGATTGGCCCAAGCGCGGCGATTATCACTGCAAAAGGATAATCAGCAAAACCGTTCTTGTCTACCGGTCATTTAGCCCGGTCAGGGCTTCCCGGCCCCGGTTAGCATTGACAATCGGGTTTGTAAGCGATATGGCACCGATTTGAGCCAACGATCACAAAGGATACAATCGATATGCTGGTTACTATTATCAAAGCTGTGGCCGTCCTCATCGCGGCCCTGATCCTGGGCAACAGCTTTCTGGGAGAACTGAAAAAAGCCCGGGCCCTGGGCCTGCCTTGGTATAAACCCTACCTGTCGCCCGTGGGTATCGTCATCCTGATCGCCATCTTGGTGGTCCCGATTCTCCTCAAAGTAATAAAGCACTAGCAGCAGGATAATAGCATGTTAACCCTACTCGACTACGGCGCCGGAAATGTGCGCAGCGTCATCAACGCCATTGAGAATCTGGGCGAAACTGTTCATATTGCCCGCCGCGCGGAAGAAATTGCCACCGCGGAAAGGCTGGTTTTCCCAGGGGTCGGTGCCTTCGGCAGCATGATGCAGATCCTGAACCAGAAGGGCTATGTAGAGCCGCTTAAGGACTTTTTGAAAAGCGGGCGGCCGTTTTTCGGTATCTGCCTGGGTATGCAGGCTCTCTTCGAGTCCAGTGAGGAGGCCTTTGCCATCGAGGGCCTGGGCATTCTGAAAGGCACGGTGAAGCGGTTTGACATCGACCTAGCCGTGCCCCACATCGGCTGGAACGGCATCAATGTGAAAAAGCCTTCGCGGATATTCAACAACCTGGCCGGAACTGAAAAATTCTACTTCGTCCACTCCTACTATATCGCACCGACTGATGATGACGTGATCCTGACCACCAGCGACTATGGTATTGAATTCGCCAGCAGTGTCCAGGCCGGTCCTATCATTGGCACCCAGTTTCATCCGGAAAAGAGCGGCCGGCCCGGCCAGTTGCTGCTGGCCAACTTTCTGGCCGCAGATCGGGCCCCGGTCACACCACCGGAAATCCTGACCGAGACAAAACTGGCCAAACGGATCATCGCCTGCCTGGACGTGCGTTCCAACGACCAGGGGGACCTGGTCGTAACCAAGGGCGATCAGTATGATGTCCGTGAAGCCGGAACCGTCCGCAACCTGGGTAAACCGGTCGAACTGGCCGAGCGCTACTACCGGGAAGGGGTTGACGAAATCACCTTTTTAAACATAACCGGATTCCGGGATTTTCCGCTCGAGGACATGCCCATGATCGCGGTCTTGAAACAAACTTCCCGGCAGGTCTTCGTCCCCCTGACCATCGGCGGCGGCATCCGGAACTACACCGACGCCAACGGCAAAACTTACTCCGCGCTCGAAGTGGCGGCGGAATACTTCCGTTCCGGAGCGGACAAGGTGTCCATCGGCAGTGATGCGGTTTTAATCGTGGAAGAATATCTGCAGACCGGCCAAAAAACCGGGCAGAGTGCCATTGAATCCATATCACGGGTATACGGTAACCAGGCGGTGGTAATTTCAGTCGACCCGCGGCGGGTGTACGTCCCCGCACCGGACACGGTCGCGCACCACGTCATCGCCACCGACATACCCGGACCGTCCGGTGAAGCCTACTGCTGGTATCAGTGCACCATCAAAGGCGGCCGTGAGGGCCGCGACCTGGATGCCGTGACCCTGGTCAAAGCCTGTGAAGAACTCGGTGCCGGAGAAATCCTGCTCAATTGCATCGACAAGGATGGAACCAACTCGGGTTTTGATATTGAACTGATCAATGCCGTCAAGCAGGCGGTCACCATACCGGTGATCGCCTCCAGCGGAGCCGGCAATGCGCAGCATTTTGAAGAAGTATTTTGCCGGACCGCGGCCGAATCGGCCCTGGCCGCCGGGATTTTCCACCGCCGGGAAGTCCCGATTGATGCCGTGAAAAGCTATCTGGACGGCAAAGTTGAAGTCAGAAAAACAGATCGCAATGACTAGGCGCGGTTTCAAAACCTTCAATCGGGCTCAAAATCAAGGCGGATGCGAGGTTTGAACCGGATAAATACTATAGTATTTCAAGGATTTAACCGACAACCCCACACAGAAGTTGAGTTCACGGGGAGGTTTTGAAACCGCTTCTAAGGAGGTAGCCCATGCAACGCCCCCGACAACTGAAACTATTGCTTTTCTTCTTACTGGTCCTGGCCTTTTTGCCCCAGGCTGTTTATGCCGGCCTGGAATGGAAAACGCTGAAAAAAGTAGACCTGGCCGACTAGGCGTTAGACGTAACCGCCTCATTTGACGGCAAACTGGTTTTTACACTTACCCCTGCGGCTATCCTGGTCTACGCCACTGAAGAAGGCCGTTTTATTGATCGCATACCGGTCGCCTCCGGCTACACCCGGATCTCTTTCTCGCACGAGGAACGCCTGATCTTGTCCGCGGCCGATCCGGCCCGGCTTTAAATTATCAAGTACAGCCGGGTCTATGACATTAATATCACCGACCGACCGTTTAAAGGGGCTGCCGATGCAAAAGTGACCCTGGTGGTCTTCGACGACTACCAGTGACCGTATTGCGCGCGTCTTGAGACGTTACTCCAGCAGGTGCTGGAGCGCTATCCGCAGGATGTAAAAATTGTCGTTAAGCATTACCCTTTGAACAGCCACCGTTTTGCCTTCCCGGCCGCCATGGGCGCCCTGGCTGCCAAAAACCAGGGCAAGTTCTGGGAATTCCATTCTACCCTGCTAGAGAATCACAATGCGTTGAATACTGAAAAAATCCTCTCCATCGCCAAGGAACTAGGACTGGACATGGCCCGTTACGAGGGCGACAGCAAGTCGCCGGCCAGCCGGGCCTTTATCCTGGAAGATATCAGTGATGCCCGCAAGGTAGGTGTCCGCGGGACCCCGACGGTTTTCATCAATGGTAAAAACGTAAAAAGCCGCAGCCTGGGATCACTGATCAACATCATCGCCGCGGAGCTGGAAAAAGCAAAACAATAGGCTCACCGGCATCCTCGGCAGTGGGCCTGGCCGCCGGTTTACAAAGCGATCCCCGACATTCTGCTTGTACCGGCCCCTGGCCGTGCTTCGGCCGCAGGGCATTTGGCGATATTGTTGACCCCTTCTAACCAATTGTTTTATTAGGTTTTTCAAACCCGTGCGGATTGACAAACAATCCTCCGGCTGCTATTCTTTCGTTATTGATCACGACCGACTGGCCGGTTGACTCGCCTGTTTCCCCGCGGTTGCGTCTGTCCAGCCTTTGGTGCTGGTTTCTCCGGGCACTTAACCTGTTACAGGATGCGGATTTGCAATGCAGACAGCCCAGCTACTGAAAAAAGCGTATAGTTACCACCAGAACGGCGATCTTAAGCGCGCGGAGCCCCTATACCGAGAGATCCTGAATGCCGCGCCCGACCATCCGGACGCGCTGCATCTTTTGGGTTTTCTCGGCTATCAAACCGGCCGCCTTGACATGGCGGCGGATTTATTGAACGCCGCCGTGCGGAGCGCGCCCCAAAACCCGGTGTACCAGAACGACCTGGGCCAGGTCCTGCATGACCAGGGCCAACCGGGCGCGGCGGTTGGGTGCTACGAGCAGGCCCTCGCTATCAATCCTGAATTTTCCGAAGCGCACAACTACCTGGGCAATGCCTACATGGACCTGGGCCGCATAGCGGCCGCAATCGAGAGTTACCGTCAGGCCATCCGCCTGGCGCCGCAGTATGCCGAGGCCTGCAACAATCTCGGCATCGCGCTGTTGAAAAGCGGCCAACCGGACCAGGCCATCGAGGCCTATAACCAGGCCATCACAATCTCTCCAGATTATTATGAAGCCCACCATAACCTCGGGAATGCCCTGCATGACCTGGGAAAACTGGACGAAGCCCTTGCCTGTTACCAGAAAATGACGGCCATCGCACCCGAACGAACAGAGGCTTACAGCAGCCTGGGCAATATTTTTCTGGACCGGGGGCAGTTTGATCAGGCGATTTCATATTATCGGAAAGCGATCGCGCTAAATCCGCAGCATGCCTTTTCCCACAACAACCTGGGAAATGCCTTGCAGGAAATGGGGCAGCTGGACCAGGCGGTCGCATGCTACCAAAAGGCGGTTGAACTCCAGCCTGAATTTGCGATGGCCTATAACAACATGGGGGTCGCCCTCCAGGATCAGGGCCGAGAGGCGGAAGCCATCAACTGTTATCGGCGGGCCCTGGAAATCGAACCGCGCTATGCCCAGGCGTGCAGCCACCTTGTCCACCAACTGCAGCGAACCTGCTCCTGGCAGCCGCTGCAAAGCCTTGCGGACCAATTGGATGCCTTCAACCAACGGGCCCTGGAAGCCGGTCAAAAAACACCGGAACAACCGTTTCAGAACATATCCCGACATCTGGACCCGGAGCTCAACGGGGCCGTGGCCGCATCCTGGGCCGCCGACATCTCAAGATTGGTAGCCCCCGCAACCGGCATGTTCGCATTCCCGGCCACGCCCCAGCCCAAAGCGCAGCTTTCGATTGGCTACCTGTCCGGCAACTTTCGGAACCACCCCATGGCCCACCTGCTGCTGGGCCTGTTCCGGTGCCATTCACGGGAGCGCTTTAAAATCAACTGCTATTCCTTTGGCGTGGATGACGGCAGCGACTACCGCAAAAGGATCGCCCAGGATTGCGATAAATTCGTCGACATTCGCGATCTGAACTACCGGGATGCCGCCCGGGCCATTTACGACGACGGCATTGACATTCTCGTAGACCTGGTCGGCCACACCAAAGGCAACCGCATGGCAATTTGCGCGCTGCGTCCGGCCCCCGTGCAGGTGCGCTATCTGGGTTTGGCCGGCACCACGGGGGCGGCCTTTTATGATTACATCGTTACCGATCGGATCGTGACACCCGCGGCACACCAGGCTTTTTACAGTGAAACGCTTGTCTACATGCCGCACTGTTACCAGATAAACGACGACCAGGCGTCCACAGGTGAAGAAACAGGGACCCGTGCAGATTTCAACCTGCCGGCCACAGAATTTGTCTTCTGCGCCTTCCACCAGGGCTACAAGATCGAACCCTCGATTTTCGACACCTGGATGAACATATTGAAACAGGTTCCCAAAAGTGTCTTATGGCTCCAGGAAAATGGAGCGTTGACCGACAAGAACCTGCAAAATGAGGCGCGGCAGAGAGGTGTCGATCCGGACCGCCTGGTTTTCTCGAAGCGTTTAAACAAGGCCGCGCATCGCGCCCGTCTCAAGCTGGCCGACCTGGCCCTCGACACCCGGATCGTAACCGGTGCGGCAACCACCAGCGATGCCCTCTGGGTGGGCGTCCCGGTGGTAACCGCCGCCGGCAGCCATTTTGCATCGAATATGTCGGCCAGTATTCTGGCGGCCATCGGTCTGCCGGAACTCGTGGGCTCTGATCTGGAGGCTTATGAGCGTTTGGCGGTTGCGCTGGCCCGGGATCCCGACAAACTTGCCGCCACGCGCCGTAAATTGCAGGCTAACCGCACCCGGCAACCGTTGTTTGATACCCAGGGGTTTACCGGGCACCTCGAGCGTGCTTATGAGAAGATGTATCGGATTTATACCCGGGGTGCAAAGCCGTCTTCAATTCAGCTGACCGATGCTGCCCGGGCGCCCGGCACCCCCGCCCCCGATTCCGGCCCGGCTGCCGGAGCAAAAACCGGTTCCAAAAAAATAGCCATCTTCTGCGGGCCGCATGATACGTTTATCGGCGCTATCATTGCGCACCTCTCCCAGGTCCACGAGGTGCAGCAGTTTAAAGGCCAAACAGTGACGGAAATGCAGGCGCTCATGGAGTGGAGCGACATCGCCTGGTTCGAGTGGTGTGACGGGATGGTGGTGCAGGCTTCCAAACTGCCCAAGGTTTGTAAAATCATCTGCCGCCTGCACAGTTATGAGGTCTTTGCAAACTTCCCGCATGAGGTTGAATGGGCCAAGATTGACTGCCTGGTATTTGTAGCGGAACATATTCAAACCATATTCCTGGACCAGTTGCCGCACCTGAAGCAGCAGTTGCCCATGCAGGTCATCCATAACGGCATAGACCTGCAGAAATATGAACTGCTGGAAAGACCAAAGGGATTCAATCTCGCCTATGTGGGCTACATCAACCACAAGAAGAACCCCTCGCTGCTGCTGCAATGCATGAGCCATCTAAAGGAAGTCGATCCCCGTTATATTCTCCACATTGCCGGGGAGCACCAGGAATTGCGGTTCAAGCTCTATGTGGAACATATGCTAAGCGCATTGGGGCTGCGAAAAAACATCGTGTTTCACGGGTGGGTAGATGACGTGGAAGCGTGGCTCGGCGATAAGTCCTTTATCCTGTCGACCAGTGTGCTGGAGTCTTTCGGCTACGGTATCGCGGAAGCGATGGCACGGGGCCTGAAGCCGTTGATTCACAATTTCGTCGGTGCCGGGCAGCTGTATCCTGCAAAATACATTTTCAACAATGTCCGGGAATTCGGGCAGATGGTCCAAAGCCCCGAATTTAGACCCGCTGAATACCGGCAGTACATCGCGGACAACCATTCACAGGGCAGACAGTTTGACGGGATCGACCGCTTGATCGCCAGGATGTAAACCAGAACCCGGCTCCCCGCAGGGGAGCGAACGGATAGCGCTATGCGTACCGCCCTGGTCTATATGAATACGGACTACAACGTCGGCCGGGGGGCCGGCTACATAGCCGGCGCTGTGCTCCAGGCCGGTCACGAACTTGACTTTTTCGATACCGTCTACACCGCGCCCGACAAGATAGCCAAAGCCATCGTCGACGGCAGGTACGCGGTTCTCATGATTTCCGCCATGACCCAGCTTTTCCCGCAGGCCCTGAACCTGATCCGGGCGGTCAAGCAGCAAAGGGACATCGTTGTGCTGGTCGGCGGGGTCCATCCGACCATCATGGGCGCGGACTTATTGAAACAGTATCCCCAAATCGACTACCTGTGTATTGGCGAAGGGGAATCGATGGTCGTCGACTTTCTGAATCACCTGGGGACGGAAGCACTTTACACCGTGCCCAACCTGGTTTTCAGGAGACAGGGCGAGGTCTGTGCAAACCAGGTCCGCTCACCCGAAGATTTGAGCGCCGGGCCGTCCTTCCCGTGGCACCTGTTCCCGCCCAGTTCGGTTATCCAGAAATCACCCCCGTTTCTCTATGTAACCGCCACGCGCGGCTGTCCGTACAATTGTTCCTACTGCTGCAATGGCATCTATTTGAAACAGTACGGCAAAGACTATATTCGATATCGCCCGACCGACCAGGTGCTGGCCGAACTGACCGATTTAAAAAAGCGGTACAACCCCCAGCTTTTTTACTTCGGTGACGAAATGATCCTGGCCGATACCAACTATGCCCGGGAACTTTTCCACCGGATAGAAAAAGAGTTGGCCTTACCTTACGGGTGCATGCTCCGGGTTGAGCACGTCACCCCGGAAATTACCGACCTTTTAAAAAAGACCGGCTGCCGCTATGTCGGTATGGGTATCGAGTGCGGTGATGAGGCGTTTAGGAGAAAACACCTGCTGCGCTTCATGTCCAACGCTGAACTGGAAACTGGTTTTGGATTGCTCCAGACGGCCGGCATTTTTACCACGTCTTTCAATATGATCGGTTTTCCCTTCGAGGAGGATGAACGCTTGACGGAAGCAACCGTCCGTCTGAACCGGAAAATCAAACCGGATTTCGCCCAGGTAACGATCTTCTACCCATTCCCGGGCACAAAACTATACGATCATTGCGTCGGCCACGATCTCATCGACCCAGAAAAAATGGCCGCCCAGGCCCGCTACCACAGCGAATCCGTTCTGCGCGGCGTTTCCTTGCGGACCCGGCGCGATCAGGTAGCCAACCTGTTAAATCCCAATGGGTTCCAATTTCGATTCAAGGCGGCCCGCCCAAAGTCTTCCGGTGGACTGCGCATGAAATTGGTTTAGGGTTGGTTGCAAAACAACTTTCCGTCTGGTCTACCTTGTCATTCTGATAAGTGAAACGACGAGCCGACTTCGCCATAGTGGCGCAGCTACGACGGCTGAAAGAATCCCTTACAATGAAAGATAGCCTTGGCATGTGGGGGACGCTTCGCTCTGCTGAGAGTGACAACATAACGGAAGGTATTTTGACAATCGTTATTATGCCGCAGTCCAGGTGCCGGCTGCTGGAATGCGGTCACTTTAGGTTAGCGGTTCGAGGCGTACAATCTCAGGGCTCTGAGTTGCGGATAGCTGACCGCGCCCTTGAAGGCCTTGTACACCGGTGACAGGAATTCCAGCCCCAGCCCGCGGGCCTTGATCTCCTCAATCAGGGCAGCGGCCTTTTCCGGGGTCAGATCGAATCCTTCCAGCAAACCATCCGGCCGCAGGGGATGACCATCGCGATGGTAGCGGACCAGGTGCCCCAGCACGGTCTCGCGCTGCACCTGATAGTGCTGCATAAGGTCCGTAATGGACCGGCCCTGGTTATAACGTTCGCCAACTTCCTGGTAGCGCTTGGGTCCGGTGGTGTTTTGAGGCGCTGGCGGCGCCGGCATTTCCCGGTCCGGGACCGGTTCAATATGATGCTGCCGGCAATACTTTGCAATGATGTCGGTAAAAAGCGTTCCATACTTCGCACACTTTACCTGCCCCACCCCGTGAATATCGCCCAGCTGCGCAATGGTACGCGGATAAGCAGCGGCCATTTCAGCCAGTGTGCGGTCGGCGAAGATGACAAAGGGCGGTACATCCTGAGTGCGGGCTATTTCCAGCCGTTTTTGCCGCAGCAGTTCGAACAGATCACGGTCGTAGTCGGATACCGCCTGACGTTTGACAGGTGCAGACCGTTCAGGGAGTTCCGGTGCCTGCAGCCGCCCCAACACTTTTGCTTCCCCCTTGAATACGACCCACGCTTTGGGGGTCAAATGCAGGCCCCCGAATTCCATATCCTGGGCCATGAGCCCCTGGTGCAGGCACTGCCAGCCCAGAGACTGCCACTGTCGTTTTGAAAGCTCCCGGCCGATGCCGTAAGTTGACAGGCGGTCATGTCCCAAACTCAGCACCCGCTGCCCCTTGGAACCGCGCAGCACATCGATGACATGGTTCATGCCGAAACGTTCGCCGGTCCGCCGGACGCAGGAGAGAAATTTCTGGGCGGCCACGGTGAGATCTTCAGCGGCGACCTTTTCTTCCGTGCAGTTGTCGCAAGCGCTGCAGTCGCCTGCATGGTGCTCTCCAAAATAACCCAGCAGCGGGACGCGCCGACAGTCGCCGGATTCAATCATCCCGAGCAGCGTGTTGAGCTGCAGATTAGCCACCCGCTGTTCCCGGGGGCTCTTTTGGGCAATGAAATGCCTCACCTTGTAGATGTCGCCATATCCGAACAGCAGGAGACATTCGGCCGGCAGCCCGTCCCGCCCCGCCCGCCCGATCTCCTGGTAATAACTTTCGATATTGCGGGGCAAATCGTGATGAATCACGAAACGCACGTTGGACTTATCGATTCCCATGCCGAATGCGATGGTAGCGACCATGATCTGCACTTCATCTTTTACAAAGTGCTCTTGGTTGCGTTTGCGTGACTTTTCGTCGAGTCCGGCATGATAGGACCGGGCGGCGAGGCCTTGGGCAACGAGGCTGTCAGCGAGACTGTCCACCTGCCGGCGGGTGGCGCAATAGATGATACCGGACTCATCAGGGTGGTTCTCTAAAAAATCGCGGACCTGCCGCGCGGCGTGAATTTTGGGAACGATCCGTAGAAAAAGGTTGACACGATCGAAACTGGCTAAATAGGTTTCACCGTCGGCCACGCCCAGGGTCTGCTGGATATCCAGCCGCACGCGCTCTGTGGCCGTGGCCGTCAGCGCCACGCAGACCGCCTGTTGAAAGCGCCGGCGAACTTCGATCAACTGGCGGTATTCGGGCCTGAAATCATGGCCCCAATCGGATATGCAATGGGCTTCGTCTATGGCCAGGCAGTCCACGCCGATGCCGGTCAGCAATTGCAGGATATCGGGTTTCAACAAGGTTTCCGGGGCCACATACAGCAAGCGGGCCTGCTTTTGGCGCAAAGATGCCAGGTTGGCCCGGTATTCGTCCGGAGACAGGGAGCTGTTCAAAAATACGGCTCCCACCCCGTTCTCGGTAAGCTGGTGAACCTGGTCCTTCATCAACGCGATCAGGGGGGACACCACCACCGTCAGGTTTTCGAAAAGCAGCGCCGGTATCTGGTAGCACAGCGACTTGCCGCCCCCGGTGGGCATGATGACCAGGGTGTCCCGACCCTGGAGTATGGATGCAATCGCCTCCGCCTGCAGGGCAATAAAATCATCATATCCGAAGACTTGCTTTAGAATCTTTTTGGCTTTATCCAGCATAGGGAAATATTGGGTGGCGCGGTCCAGACCAGGCTCTACGAGCCGGGAAAGCCGGCAGATTGGGGCCGCACGTCAACAGGTCGGATTAAAACCGACCGATGCTGCTACTCCTTCCGGAACTGGCTGAATATCGCATCGATCCGTTCGACGGGTAAAGCGCCCTCTGCCCTTACAACGGCTTCGACGGTTCTGCCTTCCGTGTAGGCCCGGTGTGCAATTTCGGCGGACTTGTCGTATCCCAGGTCCGGGACAAGGTAGGTAGCAAGCGCCAGGCTGTTCTCAATGGTGCCGAGGCATTTTTCCTGGTCGGCCTCAATACCACGAATACAACGCTCTGTAAAGATGTCCGCCGCATTTGTCAACAGCCGGATGGACTGGTGCAGGTTGTGGATCATTACGGGCTGCATGGCATGCAACTCGAAGTGACCGCCTTTGCCGGCCAGGGTGATAACCGCATCATTACCGATCACCTGGGCCGCCGCCTGAATGACCGCCTCCGGGATAACCGGGTTGACTTTACCCGGCATGATGGATGAACCCGGCTGAACGGCCGGCAATCGAATTTCACCGAGCCCACTGCGCGGTCCGCTGCCCAACCAGCGAATGTCATTGGCGACCTTTGTCAGGCTGACGGCCACGGTTTTAATCAGGCCACTGGCCGCCACCGCGGCGTCCCGGGCCCCCTGGGCCTCGAAGTGGTTCTGGGCCTTACGAAACTGGAAACCGGTATGCTCGCCAATGAGCGCGATGACCTTTTCGGCAAACTCAGGATGGGTGTTAAGCCCATTGCCGACCGCCGTACCACCCAGGGGTAATTCCGCCAGTTCGTGGGTGACGTTGGTGGCCCGGGCAACGCCTTTTTGCACCTGGTACGTATAGCCGGCGAACTCATCGCCAAGGTGGATGGGCACCGCATCCTGCAGGTGGGTGCGTCCAATTTTGCCGATATCCTCGAAAGCCAGGGCCTTTTCCCAAAGCGCCATGGCCAATTGCTCCAGCCCCGGTACCAGGCGGTCCTTGACCGCCACCACCGTGGAGACATGCAGCGCGGTGGGTATGACATCATTGCTGGATTGACCCAGATTCACATGGTCGTTGGGGTGTACTGGTTCCCGGCCACCCATTTTTCCGGTCAGCAGTTCATTGGCCCGCGAGGCAATGACCTCGTTCATGTTCATGTTGGTAGACGTCCCGCTGCCGGTTTGAAACACATCTACGGGAAACTGATCAGCCAGCTTACCGTCCTGGATCTCCTGGCAGACGGTATCAATGGCCTGGGCCACCGCTTCATCCAGAAGACCCAGATCGCGGTTCACGCGGGCAGCCATCTGCTTGATCAAAGCCAGGGCATTTAAGAAGGCGGCCGGCATTTGCAGGTCGCTGACCGGGAAGTTTTCAACTGCTCTCTGGGTAGAGGCCCCATAGTAGGCCTCAGCCGGCACTTGAACCTCACCCAGTGAATCCTTCTCTACCCTGTGTTCCATGACGTCCTCCGGTATATTTAAGGAATAGACTGTTGCGTCTCACAAATAAGGCTCAAAAAGATTGGCCGTTCTATCTCGGATTCAGGAGACAATCTAAATTCGAAATCGAAATCGGGATCGGGATCGCGCTTTCTGGGTTTGTGTTTTTCTTTTCCAGGCTGTCAATTGCCCCTAAGGTAACAACCACAACTACCGATTTCGATTTCGATCCCGATAGCGATTTCGATAAAACCAATCAATCTAAGGCTCCCGTGGTTGGAAATTTCTGGTTCTCTTTATGTTCTGGAAGCGATTAAACCGCTCCAATAGATAACTGGAGTTTGATAGAGAACCGTGTATCGAAATTCTAAGCAACTCTAAATTCAAATGTTCAAATGACCAAAACAGAAATCTGGGAGCTGTAAAAATAGGTGTCGTTTGAATTTTTGGGTCATTCTGATTTGCTTGATTGTTTCGAATTTCGATATTCGGATTTGCGGCGTATGCCTTAAGAACATTCCGAATTTTTAAGGTATTCAAAATCGATAGTGCGTTAGTAATATCTAATAAGACACTTATCGGACACACCACTATACGCATCCATTTTTGAATATGCGCCCCTCTCCGGGGTACACTGTATCGTCTGAAACCGACATGCGGTCATCGTTCTCCGGCCACTTGGCCGGCACCGGTTCGGCCCCCTCGCGGGCCGCCTGACTGGGATGGGTATCGCACATCTGGGGGGTTGTGCGCACATCCACGGCATCGATCGGTACGCTGAACTCAATTGGAATCCGATTGGGATCGAATGCATATATCGAATGGATGAATCCGTGATCGATGATTTCGGAAACCCAGAAATCGGCGGCCTCCAGTTTACTTTTGAGGGCGACCAACTCCGCGCTGCTGGAGACCCCCAGAGAGACATGATCAAAAGCAAAGGGCCCCCGGACGGGGACCCCGTGATCTTTGAGAGGAATCTTTTCCAGGCCGTCCCATTCGAAGAAGGCAATCATATCGGTCGGGGACAATTCAAAAAAATAGTGGCGGTATTTACCGTTGCCCAGCCCGGCCACCAGGCGCGCCCCCAGCAGGTCGCGCCAGAAGCGAATGGTGGCATCCATGTCGCCGGTGGCCATGGCCAGGTGATTGATGCCCGTAAAGGGCGTCATGCGCCCTCTTTTATCATCATGATCCGCCGCGGCCATCATCACAAGGCTCGCCGAAGTCATCGGCGCGGGAATGTTCGGCAGTGTTGGAGGTAACACAGGCGTCCATGTCCGTCCCGGAAGCACCCAGGACCGCCAGGGCGCTGTCGTAATCCGGTTCCTCGGTGTGCTCCGGTGCCAACTGGGTATAGACAACCTTGTGGTTCTCATCGGTAATGATCACCGCGCGTCCGAAAAGCCCTTTCACGGGCCCTTCGGCAAAGGCCACGCCATAATCCTCCCCAAAGGAAAGATCGCGCAAGGCGGACGCGGATACTGCGTTCTCAATCCCTTCGGCCCCGCAGAAACGGGCATGGGCAAACGGCAGATCCCGGGAGACATTCAGTACCACGGTGTCCGGATGGTTGGCCGCTTCGGCGTTGAACCGCTTTACGGACAGGGCGCAAACGGATGTATCGATACTTGTGAAGATGTTTAAAACGACTCGCTTGCCGGCATAGTCATCCAGGGTGATGTCTGCCATATCGGTACCGGTCAGGGTAAAAGCCGGTGCCTGCGTGCCAACGGCCGGCAGATCGCCGACTGTGTTTAAGGGGTTACCTTCCAATGCTGTCTGTGCCATATTGTTTACCTCCTGTAAAAATGCTTGGGGTTACCTGCTCGCTGTCATGTTACTGCTGGTTTATATGGCAACAACCATGCCAGATGTATCTATTATTCACCGGCCGAATACGCAAAGTTGCAACCAACTGTTATATAAACGTTTTTTCACAACCAGTACGCAGAACAGGCTTTCCTGGATTGAGGACCACTGCCAGGACATTGTGGAATCTGCTGAGACAGTTTGTCTCTGCTTACTGATACAGTTGTGTCACACAAAGCGCTAGGCCTGTTCCATCAACGGGTAGCGATAGTTCAGCGGTGGATTGAAGTCCTCTTTAATTGTCCGTGGGCTGAGCCACCGGTAAAGGTTCAGCATGCTGCCGGCCTTGTCATTGGTCCCCGAGGCGCGGGCGCCACCGAAAGGCTGCTGCCCCACCACTGCACCGGTCGGCTTGTCATTGATGTAGAAATTGCCGGCCGCATTCACCAGGATCCGCCTGGCAGCTGTGATGGCTTGCCGGTCACGGGCAAACACGGCGCCGGTCAACCCGTAGATGGAGGTCGCGTCGCACAGTTTCAATGTGTCTTCATAGGCCTCATCCGGATAGACAAAAACGGTCAGGACCGGCCCAAATATTTCTTCCACCATGGTTCGAAAATCCGGCTGTTCCGCCTGGATAAGCGTCGGTTCAATGAAGTATCCCGCGCGGGCGTCCCCACCGCCGCCGGCCAGAATCCGGGCATCCGGGTGCTGCTTGACATCCTCCAGGATTCCCGTGATTTTATCAAATGCGGCCCGGTCAATCACGGCATTGACGAAAGTGGAAAAATCTTCGGGCGACCCCATCTTGATATCCCCCATGGCGCCCGTCAGATCAGCGCGTACCACATCCCAGAGCGATTGCGGAATATAGGCCCGTGAAGCGGCGCTGCATTTCTGTCCCTGGTATTCAAACGCACCGCGCACCAGGGCCGCGACGGCTGCCCGCCGGTTGGCAGACGGATGCAGCACGACGAAATCCTTGCCCCCGGTTTCACCGACAATGCGGGGATAGTTGCGATACCGGGTGATATGGCGGCCGACGGTCTGCCAGATCGATTGAAACACAGTGGTGGAACCCGTGAAATGAACCCCGGCCAGCGCCGGATCCGCAAGAACGGTGGCGGCTATGGCGCTGCCCGATCCCGGCAGGAAATTAATGACGCCGTCCGGCAGACCGGCTTCCTGAAAAATCTGCATCAATAAATGGGCGGTATAGACGGCCGCAGACGCCGGTTTCCAAATGACCGTATTGCCCAACATGGCGGGCGCCGCGGCCAGGTTCCCGGCAATGGCCGTAAAATTGAAGGGGCTGACGGCCAGGACAAAACCTTCCAGGGGCCGGTATTCCAACTGGTTGCGTTCACCCGGAGTGGAAAGGGGCTGCTGGCGATAAATGCGGGCCGCGTAATGGGCGTTGAACCTGAGAAAATCCGCCAGTTCACAGGCCGCGTCGATCTCGGCCTGGAACACCCCTTTACCCTGGGCCAGCATGGTCGCAGCATTCAGTTGCATCCGGTAGGGTCCCGATATCAGTTCCGCTGCTTTTTGAAAGACGGCCAACCGGTCCTCCCAGCGGGTTTGCGCCCACCTGGGCGCGGCCTGGGCGGCCGCATCGATCGCCTGATGGGCGTGGGCTTCGCTGGCCAGCTGGTAAGTCCCCAGCAAGTGCCGGTGATCGTGGGGTATCCGGCACTCCCCGGTTTCCTCCGCAAGGACTTCGTGGCCGCCGATAATTAGCGGAATGTCTATATTTTCCCCTCTAAGGCGGATCAATTCCGCCTTGAGCGCCGCACGTTCGGCGCTGCCCGGCAAATACCCCAATACGGGTTCGTTTACCGGGCGAATGATATCTGTCTGTCTGCCGCTCATGGTCGTTCTCCTTATCTGCAATCGCAGCGCCGCCTGGGTCCACAGGCACAGGTGGGCCACGATATGGTCTGGTAAATATGGTGCTACGCCAAATATAGGCACAGCTCCGCGCCTTGACAAGACTGCCCCGGCATCCGGCCGGGCGCCGGGCGGCTATTTTGATTTAGGTCAATGACAGGCTGTCAATTCAGCCTTATGAATTAGGTAGACAGTCTGCTGAATTTATCCTGATCACAGCCAAACAAGGAAGGCACCATGCAGTCTCTTGAAAACCTGGAAAAAAAACTCATGGAAGTCGAAGAGAAACTTGAAGATGCCGAGGGCCGGTTGCCCGCCCACTCCATAAGGCCCTGGCAAATGGAAGCGCTTTTCGAGTTGGAAGAAGAACGGGACACCCTGGTAGCCGAAATTCAAGCCCGGCGCAACAATCAAGCGCCCTAGAGGTCCGCATGCAGCCCAAGAAATTCGCTTTGCCCCGGGAGCAGCTGCATCCCGATCAGTTGACCGCCGTGGCCCGGCATTCGGAAGCCGCCCTGGAAGACCGGCAGTTGAGCATTCCGTTTTTCGAAACCCGCTACCTTCTGGGCCCCACTACCGTCTGCGGCCCGACCGGCGAACGCCCCGCTGATGCGATCATCGACCTGCTGGTCAACTATGTACAGAATTTTCCGGCTGTTTTGCCGCAGGCCGACCACCTGGTCTCCTTTCGTGAGCTTGCAGGCGCCGGCCCCCTGGTGGTCAGTTTTGCCAACAATACCAACAAGACCATTATGAACACGTTTGCCGGAAAACTGCCCCAACTCGAAACGGCCGGCAGTGCTCTGGGGGGCGAGCCTCAACCGCAGGCTTCCGGATTTGACCTTTCGCTAAAATTTCAGGCGCTGCCGCATATCCCGCTCTACCTGCAGTTCAATGATGCCGAGGCCGCCTTCCCGGCCCAGAGCAGTCTGCTGCTGGAGGCCTCCATCGAAGCATTCCTGGATATGCAGTCGATTTTTACCCTGGGAACTTTTTTGTGCGGACAACTGGCCGCCCAGGGTTATGCTTGACGTTGCCACCCGGCAATTGTAGATGGTATGTTACCTCAGGACAGCGCAAAGGATGTCTCCATGATCACAGGCCATGCCACTGAGCAGGGAACCGCCGCGTATGCGGCGCAGCACAATACCGTTGCTTTTAGTGCCCTGGGGCCCGACGGGCTGCAAGTGAGCCAGGCCGGGTTCGGATGCTATCGCGTCAGCGCCGGGGTCCAGACCCATGCCACCGCACTGGAGCAGGCGCTGCAAAACGGGATCAACCTGATCGACACCAGCACCAATTATGCCGACGGCGACAGCGAACAACTGGTGGGCGCCGTACTGCAGCAGGTACTGGACAAACGCATTCTGGCCCGCGACCAGGTGGTCGTTGTTTCCAAGGTAGGATACCTGCAGGGTGAAAATCTAACCCTGAGCCGCGAAAAGAGTCTCGCCGGCACACCGTTCCCGGACCTGGTGGATTACAGCCCGGACCTGCAGCATTGTATCCATCCCGAATTCATTGCCGATCAACTGACCCGCAGCCTCGACCGTCTCGGGCTCACCACCCTGGATTGCTATCTGCTGCACAATCCGGAGTACTATCTCGAATGGGCCTTGAAAACGCAAATGCCCCTGGAGGCAGCCCGCACAGAATACTACCGCCGCATCCAACTGGCCTTTGCCCACCTGGAAAAAGAAGTCGCGGATGGTCGCATCCGCACCTACGGCATCAGTTCCAATACCTTCCCCGCGGCCCGCACAGACCCCGAATTCACATCCCTGGAAAAGATTTGGGAAATCGTCGCGCACAATGGCGACAGCCACCATTTCGCCATGGTACAAATGCCGCTCAACATCCTGGAAAAAGGCGCGGTTCTTGAAAAAAACCAGGCCGGTCCCCAAAGCGTACTGACCCTGGCCCGGGAAAAAAATCTGGGGTTTTGATCAACCGGCCCCTCAACGCCTTCGACGGCAACAGCTTGGTGCGCCTGGCCGACATACAAACCGCAGCCGCCCAGCCTTACGATACGATCATCCGCAAAATCCGGATGGTCATCAAATCCGAAACCAGACTCTGGAGAAAAATTCTGCCGGAATGTGATGCCATTCCGGACGGCATCAAGATCCGGATCAAGGAGCAGGTCGCCGTGGGGGACGCGCTGAAGCACTACTGGAAAAACTTCGGGTCCTATGAAAGGTGGCGGCAGGCCAAGAACAGTATGTTCCTGCCCCGGGTGCAGGGTGTGTTCGACTACCTCGCTCAGCAGGCCGACAATCATACCGGCCTGGTAAACTGGATAGCGGACCATACGGCGTGCCTCGCAGACGCCTTCAAGGCCGTGGCCTCACTGTACAGCGCCGCGGCCGGCCGGCGGACCGCCTCAATCCGGACGGCCATCTCGGCTGCGGATCCCGATTGGGCCCGGGCCCGGTCTCTGAGCCAGGCCGCCGTGCGGGCCATCCGATCAACGGCAGGGGTATCGGCAGTCCTGGTCGGCATGCGGCGGACCGACTATGTGGATGATATTCTGGCGGAACTACAAAACCCGGTTCAGACAGCGGACCGCGCCGGTTCATGGGAGACCCTGTAATTACAGCGCGGTTGGAGCAAGGAGAAAAACAGATGCGTGATGGTACTTTTGAAAAGGTAACCCGGTCCGCCAAGACCCTGTACGGTCCCCGGAAATTGCTCCTGTGCGGATTTGCAGCCGGCATGCAGACCAACTTTGCCAAGGTTCTGGAATTCACCGGACTGCCAGACCTGGAGGTTGTGTGGGTAGCGGCGGATCAAGCCGACGACGAGATCGGACAATTGCTGGAACTTGCGCCCGGCAGCGGCGCCGGAACCGACTCCAGCCTGCCCCGCGCCATTGTCGTGGCCGGCATAAGTGAAAACGAGCTGCACAGCCTGATGAATACCTGCCGGGCCAGCGGTATGAAATCCGCGCTCTGGGCGGTCCTGACGCCCGTTTCCGAAAAATGGACGCTGCGTCAACTCCTGGTGGAACTTGAAGCGGAGCGCACCGCACTGCAGGATAAGACTTAGCGGATCGCCCCAACATTCGGCGGTATCAAAGCAGTTGACGAAACGACTCCAGCCCGACCCGGGCCACCATTTTGCCGAGCCGTTCGCCTTTCTTGCCGTTCGCACGGTAAAAATCCACCAGGCGGGCAATCAGGTCCAGGGCCTGGGCGTCACTCAGCGCGGCGGCCAGGTCGATTGCCAGGCGCGGGCGGGGCCCCACATTGCCCCCGATCATCAGGGACCACCCCTCGGCTTTTCCCACGAGGCCGATATCCCGGACAATCGATTCCGAGCAGTTCAGATTGCAGCCCGAGACAGCCATTTTCATTTTATTGGGCAGCTGCATGCCGTGATAGATTTCATCCAGCTGCAAGCCCATGTTCAGGGCATCCTGCACGGCCAGCCGGCAGTAATCGCTTCCCGGACAGGTACGGATGCTGCGCACGCACAGCCCCACGGCCGCGCCTTTATCCAGCCCCAGATCATCCCAGGCGGCATCGATGTCCTGCTCCCTGAGACCCACCAGCGCAAACCGGGTAGCCCCGGTCACCTTGATCAGATCAACCTTGTATTTCTCGGCAACATCGGCGACCCGCCGCAGCAGTTCCGGCGTTACCACCCCACAGGGTATATGCGGGGCAATGGCGTAAGTTTTTTTATCGCGCTGTAAAATAGCACCCTTCTCTCCCAGCTTCAGCATGCGCTCCTCCCGATTCATCAATCATACTTTGTGGCCTGGAATCCGGCCTAAATTCCGGTCGCGGAGTCTGAATTGCCCTCCTTCTTGACCACAACGACCCAAATCGAGTTCATGGCCGGACAGTGGGCGGCTCAGGCGCCAGGCAGGTGATGCTGCCGCACGTATTCATACATCACCAGTGAAGCCGCCACGCTGACATTGAGGCTCTGAACCTTGCCAAACTGCGGAATTCGCACCATCTGTATATCGTCATACCTGCCCGGATCAAAACTCAACCCAGCCCCTTCGTTGCCGAACACAAAGGCACTCTTCTCCGGCAGACGGCACCCACCGAGAATCTCACCGGCTGCGGGTTCGGTGGCGAACAACCGGTACCCCTGGCGCCGCAGCACCTGGTAACAGCTGTCGAAGTTGCGGTGATAATGCGCGGGCACCCATTTGAACGATCCCATGGCCGGGCCCGGATCGAAATAGTCGACCCCGATCAGGTGCACCTCCCGCATACCAAAGGCATCCGCGCTCCTGAAAATTTTGCCCACATTGAACTGGGGCTTGAGATGGTCCAGGATGACGATGCCGGGATGGGGCCCCGGCTGGGCCAGCCGGTTGAGCAAACGCTGCCGGTCATAGTTCTTGCGAGCCAGCCGCCGCTCGCGTATGAGCCGGCGGGTCAATTTTTTCAGACGTCTTCCCATGTAGTTACAGAAAGTTATGTAAATTTCAGAACGGATCTTGTATAATCCTTTTCACTCAAATTGTCACCATCAAACCAGGGCGGATGGAGAAACCATGATGAAAAAGGCTGTTGTTATCATAAGTTACGTGTTGATCGCAGTTCTGACGGGATTCCCGGGTATTGGCGTAGGGCAGGCCGGCTGTGAAAAAGGGAATTGCACGAATGGTCCCGGCCGCTATGCCTGGCCGGATGGTTCCAGCTATACCGGCGATTTCTTAAACGGAAAATTTCACGGCCAGGGCACGTACGCCTGGGCGGACGGCAAGAAATATACTGGCGGATTTAAAGGTGATAAACGCAGCGGCCTGGGCACCTTTACCTGGCCCAACGGCTCCAAATACTTTGGTGAGTGGGAAGCCGGCAAAAAAGTCGGCTACGGCATCTACACCTTTGCAGACGGCCGCCAGAACATCGGTATTTGGGAGAATGGATCGTTAACCCAGGAGATGGAAGAGGCAGAGGTCAAGGCCTTGCTGGCTCCCAAAGCACAGCCGCGTGCACCGGCGGTTGCCGCCGTGGCGGCCGCACCGGCAGCCCCCGCGCCATCCCCGACCCCGGCACCTGTGGCCGCATGTACGGACAGTGACCTGGACAAGCAGTTGGCCGCTTTGACCGGACAGGTTGAACAGGCGGCGACAGATACGGAACAGAGCATCCAGGCTACCGAAGCCGCTGCCGCAGCTCCGGCCGCTGGCACCCCCTATGTGGTTTCCGTCCAGAAACTGTCGTTGGTGGACGGGCGCACCTTCAACACCTGGGACAACATTCCCCTGCTGGCAGTCGGCCCGATTGCCCCCATCGGTACCTGCAGTGTGAAAATAGACCAGAATGCTTCGGATCGAAATGCCGGTGAGTTCATGGTTAAGCTGAAGATCGTCAACAGCTCCGGCTGCCCCCTGGAGTTCCAGGGTTTCATTCAGGCCGGCGACTACTATGTGAAAATGGTATCCTGGTCCGGCTCCCAGGCCGTGGCGCCCCAAAGCGAAAAGGAGATTTCACAGGCTGTCACCCTCGAAAAGGATGCCCCGCGCTCCGACATATTGTTCAAGCTGCAGGGAACCGGTTGTAAAATGTGATCAGGCCGGGCCAGCTATGGCCGGCAAATGGTCTGCTACTGGGAGTAGTTCCGGCAAACCCTCTCAATGCCTTCTTTCAGGGGAATGGTCGGCTGCCAGCCCAGTTGTGATATCCTGCTGGAATCCATCAGTTTCCTTGCCATGCCATCAGGTTTAGACTCGTCCCAGTGAATGGCGCCCGCATATCCCACCACCTGGGCCACCATATACACCAGATCATGAATGGAGATCTCGCGGCCGGCACCTATGTTCAGAAATGAAATCTGGGCGTCCGCCATCATCTGCGCGTAGCGTCCATCTTCAAGCCCCATGACAAACAGGCCGGCGGCCGCCATATCATCGACATGTAAAAATTCCCGCAGCGGTTTGCCAGAGCCCCACATGACCATCCCGGGCGACTTGGGGCGCCTGGCTATATTGGTGTTAAAGACAGCCGGGTGCCCGGCTTCATCTAAAAGGGCATCCAGGCACGCACGGACATCATGCGGGAGCGGCCCATAGCGTTGCTGGTCACTGAAAAGGGCTTCCCCATCCCCTTCGCAGGCTTTCTTGGCCAAATGTAATTTCCGGATAATAGCCGGCAGGACATGCGAGTTCTCAAGATCATAGTTGTCGTTCGGACCAAACAGGTTTGTCGGCATAACAGCCCGAAAGGCTGTGCGGTGCTGGGCATTGTAAGCTTCACACATTTTGATGCCGCCAATTTTGGCAATCGCATAAGGCTCATTGGTTGGCTCCAAGGTCCCGGTGAGCAAAGATTCTTCGCGCATGGGCTGGGCAGCCTGCCGCGGATAGATACATGAGCTGCCTAAAAACAGAAGGCGTCGGACCCCGGCGGCAAAAGTCTGGTGAATGACATTGGCCTCAATCATCAAATTCTCATAAATGAAATCAGCCCGGTAAGTATTGTTGGCATGTACGCCGCCGACCCGGGCGGCCGCCAGGAAGACGGCGTCGATCTTCTCTTCGGAAAAAAGCCGCCTGACGGCCTGCTGTTCGGTCAGGTCAAGCGCCTGGCGTGTACGCGTTACAATCCGCGTAAAGCCTTTGGCTTTGAGTTGGCGCACCAACGCCGAACCGGCCATCCCATTGTGGCCGGCCACAAATATCCTGTCATTGGTATCCAGCATAATCTCTACTCGAAATAGTCCTTTACCTGGAATCCTTCCTGCTGGCACAGATCGTCACGCCGAGCCTCCGCGAGATCGGCCGTCACCATTTCGCTGACCAGTTCCTGCAAGGTGATTTTTGGTTCCCAGCCGAGCTTGGTTTTGGCCTTGGTCGGATCGCCCAGCAGGGTCTCCACCTCGGTGGGACGATAATAGCGTGGATCGACCCGGACAATGGCGCGGCCATCGAGAAGCCCCTGCTCAGCCTCCCCCTGGCCCTGCCATTCCAATTGCATGCCGAGTTCATTTGCGGCCAGGTTCACGAAATCTCTAACGCTGTACTGCTGCCCGGTGGCAATGACGAAGTCCTCCGGTTCATCCTGCTGCAGCATGAGCCACATCATCTCCACATAATCTTTCGCATGCCCCCAGTCTCTTTGGGCGTCGAGATTACCCAGGTAGAGGCAGTCCTGGAGACCCAGTTTGATCCGCGCCAGCGCACGGGTAATCTTGCGGGTAACAAAGGTCTCGCCGCGCACCGGTGACTCGTGGTTAAAAAGAATACCGTTGCAGGCAAACATGCCGTAGGCCTCCCGATAGTTGATCGTTATCCAGTAGGCAAACAGTTTGGAAACGGCATAGGGTGAGCGCGGATAGAAAGGGGTCTTTTCGGTCTGGGGGATCTGTTGAACTTTTCCGTATAGCTCGGAAGTAGAAGCCTGGTAATAGCGGGTCTCCTTTTCCAGGTTCAGGATACGAATCGCCTCCAGCAGCCGCAGGGCCCCGAGGGCATCGGTATTGGCCGTGTATTCCGGAGATTCAAACGACACCTTTACATGGCTTTGCGCCGCCAGGTTGTAGACTTCTGACGGCTGCACTTCCTGAATAATGCGAATCAAGTTGGTGGAATCGGTGAGGTCCCCGTAGTGCATGTAAAATCTGACGCCGATTTCATGGGGATCCCGGTAGAGGTGATCCACGCGATCCGTATTGAACAGAGAGGCCCGGCGTTTGATCCCGTGGACCTCATAGCCTTTTTTTAAGAGAAATTCGGCCAGTAAGGCGCCGTCCTGTCCGGTAACACCGGCAATAAGGGCTTTTTTCGCCATGTGTTTATCCTTCGTCCATCTGGTGTAGCTTTTTAAGTTTTTTCAATTTGTTATACCGGAAAATCAGATCCAGCCACTCTCGGAAAAGGGGCAGGAGCGTGTCGCGTCCCGCACTTGGTGCCTGGGTTCCCAGGGCCTCCAGCGCCGCCACCAGATCCTTGCGCCCCGGTTCTTTTTCAAGCAGATGACGGTAAATGCGCCGGGCCTCTTCCAGGTTGCCTTGCTGAGCGTGGACCCGGGCCATGGTAACCGTGTAGAAAGTTTCATCCTGGGTCATGGTTTTGTGTCCTTTTTAGATTGGGGGGGCTTTTTCTGCGCCGGGTCATTGAACCGAACAATCACTTCGTCGCGCCCGATCATGCCCAGCTCCTGCCGGGCTACATGCTCGATATAGGCTGGATCGGTCTTAAGGCGGTCTATCTCCCGACGCAGCGACAGGTTCTGCTGCTGGAGATCGCGGTTGTCACGGAGCAACCGGTCACGCTCTCCTTTGAGACGGTCGACTTCTACCAGTCCGCGGTCACCGAAGATGATGACCAGGAGAATATTCAGCAAGACCAATGTCACTAACGACAATAGAATTTTTTGGCCGGCACTCACGTTGTTTCCCACCCACACACTCACCCGTCCCGGTAAAGGCGGGCTGTTTAGCGTCCCCCTGGATAATTGTCTGGTCAGAGATTATCTATCAGTTTTTCAACCAGCATGCAATCAAATGTCAGGCCGCGGGCGGGAGCGGAACCCGTTGATCAGGGCCGTCAACTCGGCACAGCGCGCCAGACGAGCGGTAATCAAAAAGATAGTGATACCGGCCAGAATGCAAAGGCCGAGTCCGGCCCCGACCGCCAGGGCCGTTGGGGAACCGGCCGCGCTAATACCCGGCCGGACAAAGAAAAGAAGGGCCGACATGATCAAGGCACAACCCAGTGCTTTGCCGGCTGACCGCAGGATGGCCGCCATCCCCAGGCCGCCCAGTTGAAAGTGCAAAGCTCCGAAAAGCAAGATCACATTGACCCCGGAGGCAATGGTGGTTGCCAGGGCCAGGCCCGCATGCCCCATGAAGCGCATCAGGGTAAGGCCGCAAGCGATATTCACCCCAATGCTGACAGTGGCTGTCCAGACCGGTGTGCGGGTATCCTGCAGGGCATAAAACGTCTGTGTCGCCAGGCGGGCCAGGGTAAAAGCCCACAGACCGGCGGCATAGTACAAAAGTGCTGCGGCCGTCAGGCGAACCGCTGCCAGGTCAAAGGCCCCCCGTTTGAACAGCAGCCAGATGATCGGCTCACGCAGCAGAATCAGGCCGCACATGGCAGGCAGCGTGATAAACAAAACGAGGCTCACAGCGTGGCCAAAGGTCCTGGTGACGGCAGCCCGGTCGCCGGTTAAGGCCTGGCGGGAGAGGCTCGGCAGCAGCGCCGTGGCAGCCGCCATACCTACAATTCCCAGGGGAAACTGTACCAGACGATCCGCATAGTAAAGGTAGGAGACGCTCCCCTGGGGCAGCAGGGTAGCCAGTTGTGTGTTGATCAGCAGGTTGATTTGATAGACGGCCGCCCCGAATGCGGCCGGCAGCATGAGAAAGCCTATTTTTTTCAACCCCGCATGGTAGCAAGCCAACGGCCGGCCAAGACGGATACCGTAGCGATAAAGAAACGGCGCCTGCAGGGCCAACTGTCCGACGCCGCCGGCCAGGACACCCACCGCCAGTCCTTTTACCGGTTGCTCCAGGTGGGGTGATACCACCAGGGCCGCACCGATAATCGTCAGGTTCAATACGACCGGCGCCAGCGCCGGTGCGGCAAAATGACCGAACACATTCAAGATTCCCATACTCAGGGCGACGAGCCCGATAAAGAAGATGTAGGGAAACATGATCCGGGTCAATTCTACCGTCAAGGTAAACAGGGCCGGATTAGCTTTGAAACCCGGTCCGACAAGGGCGACGATGCTTGGGGCCAGGAAGATCCCCAGCAGCACCAGGCCGGCCAGCAGGATCATCAGTAAAAGCAGGGTCGCCTGGGCCAGCCGGAGCGCTTCAGCGCGGCCCTTGGCATGCAGGGTCTCGGTGAAAACCGGGATGAAAGAGACACTCAGACTGCCTTCGGCGAACATCCGGCGCAGAAGATTGGGAATCCGAAAGGCCACGAAAAACGCATCGGCGCTGGCCGTGGCGCCAAACAAGCCGGCAACCACCTCATCCCGCACGTAGCCGAGCAGCCGACTCAGGAGGGTAGCGCTCCCGACCACACCCGCCGCCCGGGTAACCTGGTCAGCGCCGGAATGGCCGGCAGTCACGGGTGCCGCCCCCCGGATGGAAGTTCGCGAAAACAGCCGCGTGATAAAAATACCGCCGGCCGGTAAAATTCAAAATAATCCCTTGACATATCAGAATTGAGTTTATATGTATCCGTTTTTATATTTGCTAATAACACTTGAAAGGAGCAAGAGCGTTGGCTAATCATAAATCCGCTTTAAAACGTGCCCGGCAAAACGAAATCCGTCGGTTGCGCAATAAATCCGTTAAAACCAGAGTGCGATCTGCTGTAAAGACCGTCCGGACAGCCGGCGATGATGCCGCGGCCAAACTTGATGAGGCCAAATCCGTTATCGACAAGGCCGCCAAAAGAGGCGTCATCCACAAACGCACCGCCGCCCGCAGTATTTCCCGTCTGGCCAAACACGTCAATTCCGTTTCCAAGTAAACGGTTTAGCGCACAGCGCAGCCAATCTGCGCTGTGCGACCGGACCACCGGCCGCCGGCAACATCCCCTAGCCAATACCCCCGACATGCCCAATCACCTGTAGCAATGCGCGCCAACGGGCGCAATCCTACTGCGTGGTCACGTCAGAAATTATCGGTAATGCTTTTGTAGACTGCTTCCGCCAGGCGTTTGGACACTCTTTCGATGGCTGCCCGGCGGTTCAGATCGGTACCGGCGCGATTGGCAGCAACATCATAGGCCTCATAGTCAGACAGTCCGCTGCGCCGCCAGAGCACCTCGCCGTTCTTGCTCTCGAGTTGCATGTCAATGGTCAGGGTTACACGTCTTTGGGAAGCGGTACTCGTACCGGTGTGGGCGATGTCCGTATCTTGAACGGTACTGATCACGCCGGACAAGACCGCATCCGCATTTTCGGGCGGGGCGATGCGGGCGCTTTCGCGGCGGGTGAATTCGTAGACCATGTCGCTGTTTAATTGGGTCTGAATACCGGCTTCCGCGGTGCGGTTTTCCGGCATCAGGACACTGATGGATTCAGCACCTCCGGGCAGGCGGCCGCCACCGGCGAACCGATACCCGCAGGCTGCCAGCAGCAAAACCAGACACACCATAAGCAGCAAGGTTCGTTGCATGTTTGCTTTACCTCGACTAACGGTCTCCAGTGCAAGCGCGGAATGATGACCCCGTTATCGCTATCGAAATCGGGATCGGAATCGAAATCGGCTTCAGCAGTGGATATTAGACCTCTTTCGATACCGATTTCGATTTCGATCCCGATCCCGAACCAGATCTTTTGAATACTCCCGCCGGCAAGTTGCGGGAAATGCGCTCAATGAGCGGTTCAGACCACTATATTGACAAGCTTTTTTTTGACGACGATGACCTTTTTGATGGGCTTGTCCGCGATAAATTTCTGTACGTTGCTTTCCGCCAGAGCCATTTCCTCCAGGACCTGGTCGTCGGTGTCCGCCCCGGCGGAAAATTTCCCCCGCAGCTTGCCGTTGACCTGGACTACGATGGTCACTTCATCCTGGACCAGGGCGTCTTCGCGGTATGTGGGCCAGGGAGCCAGCAGGACACTGTCGGTGTGACCCAGCGAGGCCCACAGTTCCTCGCAGAAATGGGGCACGATGGGAGCGAGCAGCAGCACGATGGTCTCCATGATAAAACGCATCACCGGTCCCTTGGCCGATTCTTTCTCCCCCGGTACACAGGTGGCGTTGGATACTGCATTGACCAACTCCATAACGGCGCTGATGGCCGTGTTAAAATGAAAACGCCGGTCAATATCGCGGGTCACGCGTGCAATGGTATGGTGACCCAGCTTGAACACGGCCGTTAAATCAGGCGGCAAATCTTCCAGGGCGCCCGTGTACGGGTCCTCTTCCCGGATCCCCGGCAGCAACCCCACGGCCAGGCGCCAGACCCGGTTGAGGAACCGGGCGCCGCCTTCCACGCCCTGCTCGCTCCATTCCAGATCCCGCTCCGGCGGCGCCGCAAACAGGCAGAAAAGGCGGGTCGTGTCTGCGCCGTACCGGTCCAGAAGCAGATTGGGGTCGATCACGTTTTTCTTGGATTTGGACATTTTTTCCACCCGGCCGACTGTCACCGGGTTGCCGCACAGGGTGCAACTGTCTGCCCCGTCCCGCTCTTCAACTTCCGTGGGCAGGACAAAACCATGTTCCGGACAGGCCAGGGTCTCCTTGCAAACCATCCCCTGGGTGAGCAGCCGGGTAAAAGGTTCCTTGTATTTGACCAGGCCCAGGTCCTTCAATACCCGGGTAAAATAGCGGGAATACAGCAAGTGCAAGATGGCGTGTTCCACGCCGCCGATATACTGATCAACCGGCATCCAGTAATCCACCGCCGCTTTGTCGAACATGGCGGTGTCGCACCGCGGACTGCAGTACCGCTCAAAATACCAGGATGATTCGACAAATGTATCCATGGTATCTGTTTCCCGGCGGGCATTGGCATCCCCGCAGCGCGGACAGGCGGTGTTGATGAAATCCGCCAGTTCCGGCAGCGGCGAACGCCCACCGGCCAGCAGATCGGCATCTTCGGGCAGGACTATGGGCAGATCCTCCTCGGGTACCGGTACAATGCCGCATTGATCACAGTGGATCATGGGTATGGGAGCTCCCCAGTAGCGCTGCCGCGATATCCCCCAATCCCGGATCCGGAAACTGACGGTTTTGCGGCCCCGTCCCTGGTCATCCAGGTGCTGGGTAATTGCCTCGATAGCCTGACGGTTGTCCATCCCGTTGAACTGGTCGGAATTGACCATGGTGCCCGGTTGCGCATACGCTGCTTCCATTTCGTCGGGCGCGAGCGGTGCATCTTCGGGCTGTACCACGACAATGATATCCAGGTCATACTTGCGGGCAAATTCGAAATCGCGCTGGTCATGGGCCGGCACCGACATGACCGCCCCGGTCCCGTATTCCATGAGGGCAAAATTGGCGGTATAGATCGGCATCCGGCCGCCGCTGAGCGGGTTGATGCAGTAGGCGCCCGTGAAGACCCCCTCCTTTTCATAGGTTTCGATGGCCCGGCTGAATCTTTCCTGCAGGGATATGCGTTCGACGAATTCCGCGACCGCCGGTTCCTCCGGCCGGCCGGCGGACAGTTGCCCCACCAGGGGATGTTCCGGGGCCAGGCACATGAAGGTGGCCCCGTAGATCGTATCCGGACGGGTCGTAAAGACCGAAATATCCGCACCGGTCCCCTCGATGGCAAACCGGATTTCCGCACCGGTACTTTTCCCGATCCAGTTGCGCTGCATGGTGGTGACTTTTTCCGGCCACCCCGGCAGTTTGTCGCAGTGGACCAGCAGGTCCTCCGCATAATCGGTGATTTTAAAGAACCACTGCCAGAGTTTTTTCTGCCGAACCGGCTGGCCGCAGCGCCAGCACATGCCGGCTTCGACCTGTTCATTGGCCAAGACGGTCTGGCAGGGTTCACACCAGTTCACGTACGATTCTTTGCGATAGGCCATCCCTTTTTCAGCCATCTTGAGGAACAACCACTGTTCCCAGCGGTAATACTCCGGCCGGCAAGTGGCCAGTTCCCGATCCCAATCGTAGCTGAACCCGATCCGCTTGAGCTGAGAACGCATATAATCAATATTTTCATAGGTCCATTTGGCCGGATGCGTGTTATTGGCAATGGCCGCATTTTCGGCCGGCATCCCGAATGCATCCCAGCCCATGGGGTGGAGGACGTTAAACCCCCGCATTCTTTTGTAGCGGGCCACGACGTCACCGATGGTGTAGTTGCGGACATGCCCCATGTGGATCTTCCCCGAAGGATAGGGAAACATCTCCAACAGGTAGTATTTGGGTTTTAAGGTGTCTTCAAAGGTCTTGAAAAGAGCCGTGGCTTCCCACTTTGCCTGCCACTTTTCTTCCAGGGCCTTGGGATCGCATCTTTCATCCATCATACTGTTCCTCGCATGCCGCCGGTGGGCGGCTGATCCGCAGATTTGACGTTGCGCTTTTACAACTTATTGTTATAAAAATGATTTTTCTGTGCCGTGGCACCCCGTCCGTGTTATCTACGGACAGTGTGCCCCTAAATGCCATAACACTGTTAAAATAGCAAGGCTGCATCGATAAACTGATTGACTTGTCCGAGGCAATTGCATATTCAATCAAAATACAGGCACTTGCAAAAGTTCCGGTATCATCGCCAAACAGACTTGAAAAAGCTCCCAAACCAAGAGCTTCACCTATAAAAAAGGAAATCGATAGATTCATGACCTGTAAAATTCTCATCAATGCAGTAGATGCCGAAGAGTGTCGCATCGCCAAAGTCAGAGACAGCAAACTTGAAGAGTTTCACATTGAAAGCGCGTCTCGCGAAATCACCCACGGCAACATATACAAAGGCATCATCACCCGGATAGAACCGAGCCTGCAGGCCGTTTTTGTGGATTATGGCGTGGAGCGTCACGGGTTTTTACAAAAACACGAAATCCACCACGACTATTTCCAAGACACGGCCGCCGGTCGTAATATCACCCAGATCGTAAAAAAGGGTCAGGAGCTGCTCGTACAGGTCACCAAAGATCCGATCATGAAAAAAGGGGCCATGCTCACTACCAACTTGTCCCTGCCGGGCAGGTATATTGTCTTGATGCCGGGCAGTACGACCCGTGGAATTTCAAGGAAAATCAGTGATGAAAAGGAACGGACCCGCCTTAAAACGATTATCGGCAAACTGAAGTTACCGGATGATTTCGGCCTCATTATCCGTACGGCCGGCATCGGGTGCACCAAAACCCTGATTTCCAAAGATGTGAGCCACCTCGTGCGGCTTTGGAAGAGCATCAAGAGTCAGGTGATGAAGGCCGCCACCCCGGCGCTCCTATACAAGGAAAGCAATCTGGTCGTCCGTTCGATCCGTGACTATTTTACCCCGGAAATCACCGAAATTCTTATAGATGACAGCGATATACATCGCGAGGCCCGCGACTTTGTGGGCATCATGTCACCCAAGCACACCAAGATCGTGAAGCATTACAAGGGTGAAAAACCCATTTTTTCCAAGTTCCAGCTCGAAAGCCAGATCGCATCCATTTACGGAAGCCGGGTCAATCTGAAATCAGGTGGATCAATCGTCATCCAGCAGGCCGAAGCCCTGGTGGCCGTGGATGTCAATTCCGGGAAAGCGACCAAGGCCAAGTCAATCGAAGAGACCGCCCTGCAGACCAACGTGGAAGCAGCCGAGGAAATTGCCCGGCAGCTGCGCCTGCGGGACCTGGGCGGGCTGATTGTCATCGATTTTATCGACATGCGTGACTCCAAGAACAAATCGGAGGTGGAACGCACCCTCAAAACCCATGTGAAAAACGACAAAGCCCGGACCCGCATCGGACGCATTTCCCAGTTCGGCCTGCTGGAGATGTCGCGCCAGCGCATCCGGCCCTCCATTGAGTACGGACGTTTCGAAATGTGCGGCCATTGCAGCGGGCGCGGACTGGTGCTGAACGCCGAGGCTCTCGGTACCAGCTTCCTGCGGCAGTTGAGCCTGGAGTTGCTCAAACCGGATATAAAAACAGCCACCGGGGTGGTCCCCCTTTCGGTGGCCGACTATATTCTGAACAAAAAGCGGAAAGAATTGCTGGACCTTGAACATCGCCGACACGTGACCATCTACATAGAAGGGGATGCCAAAATGGTCCCCGGAGATACCCGGATTACTTGTGAGAAATAGTTTCTGGTCGAAGGTACCTGGCGTTTAGACTGAAGCAACTTACCCTTCAGCCTGAACAACCTGAATGAGGAGCCCCATGACTGCAGATTACGCGTCTCCGGAACCCACGGAGAATCGGCCGGCAGCCCGGCCGAAATCCGGCGGTAAAAAAATTATCGGCCTTGTCGCGGTGGTAATTCTGGTCGCGGTTGCGGCCGGGGTGTGGCTTCTGCTGCCTGCCGAGCAGGCCCCCGGCCCGGTGAAAACTACGCCTGACGAAGCCTCCCGGAAGGTTAAAAACCAGCCGGTGATTGAATACAGTACCACGGACAAAAATGCCTTGATGGAAGAGCGCAAAGCCTCGTTGGGCATCAAGGACGGCCTGGACATGATCGTCAAGGAAGGGGAAGCGATCAAAGTCGGCGACCAGACAGTCTCGGTAAAGGAGATCAGGGACTCAATCCAGGCCAAAGAGGGCGGTATAACCGAAAAGGATCTGACGGGCGCGGCCAACGGCGGGGCTGGCGCCTACGGTATTCATATCGTACAGCCCGGGGACAACATCTGGAATATCCATTTCAAGCTGCTGAAAGCATACATGGCCGGTAAAAACATTGCTCTGCCGGAGGAATCGGATGAACCGGACCGTTCGGGATACAGTTCCGGAATCGGCAAGCTTTTGAAATTTTCAGAAAACATGGTGTGGATATACAACATTCATGACCGGCAGCTGGCCGCCGACATTCATGTCATCCGGCCGCTGACCAAAATCGTCATTTACAAGATGGACCGCGTGTTTGAACTGTTGGATGAGGTGGATATCGAAAATGCCGCCCGCATTCGGTTCGATGGTGAAAATATCTGGATTCCAGCAGACTAGGAACAGTTTGTAAATTCAAGACAATCTAGAAACCGCCCCTGATTCTCCATAAGTTTTGTAGAATCGGTCAGTTAGAAATTCATCCGCGGTCAGCTAAGATTTGATAAGTATTGAAAAACTGTTTGACGCAGGTTTCCAGATCCTGTATAGAACCCCATTTTCAGGCCTACCAATTATTATTATATAGTGTATGGCCTTCATCTTTAGGGTCTACAGACCAGCCGGCGGCCTAGTGTTCGCCCGGCCGGACAGTGGACAGCCAGGAGGAATTGATTTTGACCAGTATCGCATATGCAATGGCTCAAGGTGGTGGCGCTGAGGGAGGGTCCGGCGGTTTTGCATCTTTCGTTCCGCTGATCCTGATGTTCGTGATCTTCTATTTCCTGCTGATAAGACCGCAGCAGAAAAAAGCGAAAGAGCACCAAAGAATGATCGGTGAATTGAGAAAAGGCGATCGGATCATAACCAACGGCGGTATGTATGGCCGGATTACCGGGCTCGATGAAAACACCCTTGCCGTTGAAATAGCCGACAAAGTCCGGGTCAAAGTTGCCCGGGCCAATGTGGCCGCACTCGCCTCGACGTCGACGGCACCGCCACCTAAGAAAGAAAAAAAGTAAAAGGAAGCCAAAACATAACTCGGGGAACGGAATACCCCAGCCCGTGGGATTGAGCCCCGTGCAAAGCACCGCCCCTGCGGTTGCATTGCACCGGGCTTTTATATGATGCCGGGTCGGCTCGATATCTGCAGGCCCTGATGTCTCCCGGCCGGGCTTGGCCCACTTTCAGGCGGCCTGCTTCCCCAAACTGCCTGGCTCCAAACTGCCCGGCCCTTAAACCGACAGAGGATTAGACGATTGAAAAACATTTCATGGAGACTGGTTGTGATCCTGGCGGTTATCGTCACCGCCGCTATCTATGTCCTGCCGACTTTTAAACCGGGGATCCTGCACGACAAGCAGATCAACCTGGGACTGGACCTCCAGGGCGGCATGCATCTCGTTCTGGAAGTGGACACGGACAAGGCCGTAGAAGGCCGGATCGAGCGCTTGGTCCACGAAATCCGGGACCTGCTCAAAAAAGAACGCGTCCGCTATCGCACCCTCGAGCGCGTTTCCGGCACCGACATCGCTGTGAAAATCCTCGGCCAGAAAAATATCAATGAGTTCAGGTCAGTACTCGATAATGAGTTTCCCGACCTGCGTATCGAAAATGAAAATGCCACGGCCGAGACCCTCGAGATGGTGCTGAACCTGCCGGACAAAGAGGCCGATCTGATCAAGAAATCAGCTACCGATCAGGCCCTGGAAACCATCCGTAACCGGATCGATCAATTCGGTGTCAGCGAGCCGGATATTCGCCGTCAGGGCGAAAAGCGGATTCTCATCCAGCTGCCGGGTATCAGTGACACCCAGCGGGCCAAAGACCTCATCGGGAAAACCGCCTTGCTCGAATTCAAGCTGGTGGACGAAACCGGTGATGTGGCCGCCGCCCTGGACGGCAATGTTCCCCGGGGCAGTGAAATCCTCTACCTGGTACGCGAGGACCGGGAAACCAACCGCGTCACCAAATCGCCCATGCTCATCAAGAAACGGGCTGTTCTTACCGGTGCCTCGCTTACCGATGCCCGGGTACAGATCGATTCCCAGTACAATGACCCCTATGTCGGCATTAAGTTCGACAAGAAAGGCGGGCGCATTTTCGCCCAGGTGACCGGACGGAACATCCAAAAACGCCTGGCGATCGTGCTGGACAACAAAGTCCACTCCGCCCCGGTCATCCAGGACAAGATTTCCGGTGGGGAAGCCCGCATCACCGGCAGTTTTACAACCGAAGAGGCCTCGGACCTGGCCCTGGTCCTGCGGGCCGGCGCCTTGCCGGCGCCGGTCACCATACTCGAAGAGCGGACTGTCGGCCCCTCCCTCGGGGCAGACTCTATCCGGACGGGTCTTATCTCCATGCTGGTCGGCGGCGTCCTGGTGATTCTGTTCATGGTAGTCTACTACAAGGGTGCCGGCCTGATCGCCGATGTGGCCCTTGTGTTGAACATCCTGCTGATTGCCGGCGGCCTGGCGGCCTTTCAGGCAACCCTCACGCTTCCCGGTATCGCTGGTATCATTTTAACCATCGGCATGGCAGTCGACGCAAACGTGCTCATCTTTGAACGCATCCGGGAAGAGTTGGCCCTGGGTAAGACACCCTGGGCGGCCGTGGACGCCGGCTTTGAAAGGGCATCCTTGACAATTCTGGATGCCAATGTGACCACCCTGATTGCCGCCCTGGTTCTGTTCCAGTTTGGAACCGGGCCGGTCAAGGGTTTTGCGGTAACCTTGAGCCTCGGCGTGGTGGCCAGCCTCTTCACGGCCCTGGTGCTTTCCAGAGCTATTTTCAACTATTTTCTGATCGGCCGGAAGATTCGCAGCCTGAGTATTTAAAAGAAAGCGCCCGATCGGCAAACGCTTGTCGGGACAAGACGAAACAGTGCCATAAAGGACCTGATATATGCAGTTCATCAAATCCGATATCAACATCGACTTCTTAGGCAAACGAAAAATCGCCTTCATACTGTCCGTCCTGTTCATCCTGACCAGCTTCGGATCTCTGGTGGCCAAAAAGGGCCCGCGTTACGGCATTGATTTTGCCGGCGGCACCCTCATCCAGGTGCAATTTCAGGACCCGGTTCAAATAGATGCCGTCAAATCCGGTCTGGCCGCCCTGGAAATGACGGGCTCGTCGGTGCAGGCCTTTGGGGATGCCGGTGATAACGAATTTCTGATCCGGACCGACAACTCAATGACCACCGGTGAGAATTTTACCGACCGGTTCAAATCCGCCCTGGCCGATGCGGCTGGCAGCCCGACCGAGATCCGCCGGGTGGAAATGGTAGGCCCGCAGGTGGGTAAGGACCTGCGTGAAAAAGCCCTGATAGCCATGTTCTACGCCCTCCTGTTAATTACCTTTTATATTTCCGGGCGTTTTGAAAAGAAATGGATGGTCAGCGGGGTAGTCGCCATCCTGCTTTTTGTGGCCGTGTATGGTCTAAAGCTCTTCGATGCCAGCATTCCGGTGCTAATGGCTGCGGCCCTGCTGGTCACGATCGTGTTGTTCTGGTTTCTGGAATTGAAGTACGCCATGGGCGCCATCGTAGCCCTGGTCCATGACGTGACCATCACCGTGGGAATCTTTTCGTTATTCGACAAAGAGTTTACCCTGCCGATCATCGCAGCGCTTTTAACCATTATCGGGTACTCCCTGAACGATACGATCATCGTCTTCGACCGCATCCGTGAAAACCTGCGGCGCTATCATAAAAACCCGCTTGAAATGATTATTAACCGGAGCGTGAATGAAACCCTCAGCCGGACCATCTTAACGTCCCTGACAACCCTGGTTGTCCTCGTATCGTTATTTGTCCTCGGTGGCGGCATCATTCATGACTTTGCCTTTGCGATGATCGTGGGCGTTCTCATCGGTACCTATTCATCGGTCTTCGTGGCCAGCCCGATTTTACTGATCTGGCAGAAGAAAGCCAAGAGTTAGACCATGCAGCACCTTGTCCCGTGGTTCAATCTCAAGCGCGTGCCCGGGATAGGAAACCTGCTTTTCAAGCGCCTGATAGACAGGTTTGCCACACCCGCACAGGTCTTTGCGGCGGCCCGGGAAGATCTCCTGGCAGTGGAGGGCATTTCCCCGAAAACAGCCGCTGCCATTGCCGGACAGCGCCGGTTGTCTCCGCAGATCGAAACAGAGTTGGAAGACGCTGCCGCGTCCGGTTGCCGGGTCTTGACCTATAACGATGCTGCATACCCCCGGCTGCTGCTGCAGATCCCGGACCCGCCGCCCTGCCTGTATGTGCGGGGAAGCCTGGATTTAAACAGCGCTGCCCTGGCAATCGTGGGATCGCGGAATGCCAGCAGCTACGGCAAGGCAGTGGCCCGGCGCCTGAGCGCAGACCTGGCTGCCTGCGGCGCGACCGTTGTCAGCGGTATGGCCCTGGGCATCGATACCTGTGCCCACCAGGGTGCCCTGCAGGCCGGTGGCCCAACCGTCGCCGTGATGGGGACCGGGCTGAATCATATATACCCGGCCCGCAACCGCAGACTGCATGATGCCATTGCCGAGCGCGGCGCGGTGGTAAGCGAATTGCCGGTAAACGCCGGGCCGGATGCCAGGCATTTTCCGGCCCGCAACCGGATTATCAGCGGCCTGACCCTGGGAACCCTGGTGGTGGAAGCCACTTTGAAAAGCGGTTCGCTCATCACTGCCCGGCTGGCGGCCGAACAAAACCGTGAGGTTTATGCCGTCCCCGGCAGTATCGACTCTTTCAAGAGCACCGGCACCCACGCTTTGATCAAGCAAGGTGCCAAACTCGTCGAGAACGTCCAGGACATTCTGGAAGAGTTGCCGGCCGGCAACTTGCAACCGGCCGCCGCCGATGCCAGCAGTCGGCAGATAGCAGCGCCGCCACCGGGTGAACTGACGGCCCTGGACAGCAAAATCCTAGCTGAACTTGACCGCTACCCCGTCCACATCGACGAACTGGTCAGGAAATTGGACCTGGAACCGGGGAAACTGGCGGCTGCCCTGCTCCAACTGGAACTAAAAGGCGTTGTCCACCAGGACCGGGGCAGCCTGTTCAGCCGTAAAACCCGCTGAGCGGGTAACGCTTGTAAAGACCGACACAGGACAAAGCCTTCTGAACTCACCGCTGACGGCATCAGGCCGCCGGTGATATAGAATTATAGGAGGCTATCTCAAAAATAGGATTTTGGTTCAAGGTGCGGCGGCCGTGAGGTACCAACCGGAGGAATACTCAGGTATTTCGAGGATTGGAACCGAGCGCCCAACGCGGAGATTGGGCCAAAAGACATTTTTGAGAAAGCCTCCAGAAAGTGTATGGAACCATGACCGTCTCAAAACCCCTGATAGTAGTAGAGTCTCCGACAAAGATCAGAACCATCAAAAAGTATGTGGGCAGCGACTTTAATGTTGCGGCTACCGTTGGACATATAAAAGATCTCCCGGCCCGGGAGATCGGGATTGACTTTGAAAAAAATTTCAAGCCCAAATACAAGACCATTCCCGGGAAAAAGAAAATCATTACGGAGTTGAAAAAGTCCGCCGGCAATGCCGAAGACATCTACCTGGCACCTGACCCCGACCGTGAAGGTGAAGCCATCGCGTGGCACACATCCGAAGTACTGAAAAAGAAAGGGCGCCGATTTCACCGGGTTCTCTTCCATGAACTTACCAAAAACGCGATCCTGCAGGCCCTGAAGGCGCCGGAGGAACTTGATCGCAATAAGTATGAAGCCCAACAGGCCCGACGGATTCTGGATCGGGTGGTGGGATACCAGATCTCGCCGATTTTGTGGCGCAAGGTTCAAGGCGGGCTCAGTGCCGGGCGGGTCCAGTCCGTAGCCGTGCGCATCATCTGTGAGCGGGAAAGAGAAATCCAGGCGTTTACACCCACGGAATACTGGTCGATCAAGGCGCACCTGGAAGGGGAAACGCCGCCGCCGTTCGTGGCCAAACTTACCCGCCGGGACAATCAGAAAGTCACCATCCCCGACGGCGAGACCGCCCGCAAGATGACGGCCGACCTTGAGCAGGCTGTGTTTACGGTTACCAAAGTACAAAAGAAGACGGTCAAGCGTAATCCCCTGCCCCCCTTTATCACCAGCAAGCTGCAGCAGGAGGCTATCCGCAAACTGCGCTTTTCGGCCAAAAAGACCATGTCGGTGGCCCAGCAATTATACGAGGGATTGGATCTCGGCCCCGGAGAACCCGAGGGCCTGATTACCTACATGCGGACGGATTCTACACGTATCTCCAAAGAGGCCGCGCTGGAGGCCACGGCCCTTATTAAAAGCACCTTCGGCCCCGAGTATGCCCTCGACAAACCCCGTCATTTTAAGAACCGTAAAAAAGCACAGGATGCGCATGAAGCCATTCGGCCGACATCGGTGCACAACACCCCGGACAAGATCAAGCCGCATTTAACCAAGGACCAAATGGCCCTGTACACCCTCATCTGGAAACGATTTGTGGCGTCCCAGATGCAGCCGGCCCAGATCAACCAGAATTCCATCAAGATAACGGCCGGTGACTACACGTTGACCGCCTCGGGATCCACCATCAAGTTCCCCGGCTTTATGGCGCTGTATAAATCCGTGGAGGAGGAAAATCTCCAGGCGGATGAAAAGAAGAAGGGCCTTTTACCGGTACTGACGGAGGGCATGGTGCTGAGCCTCGCCAAGCTGGAGCCGAAACAGCATTTTACCCAACCTCCGCCGCGGTTTTCTGAGGCCTCTCTGGTTAAAGAGCTGGAAGAGAACGGTATCGGCCGTCCCAGTACCTACGCGGCCATTCTCTCCACCATCCGTGACAAGGGGTACGTGAACCTGGAAAAAAGATATTTCCGCCCCAGCGAACTCGGGTTTATCGTAAATGACCTGCTGATCGACAATTTTCCGGAAGTCTTCGATGTAGACTTTACCGCCAAACTGGAAGACCAGCTCGACAGCATTGAAGAAAGCAAAAACGAAGCCGCTGAAATCCTGCAAAGATTCTACACCCCCTTCCAGGACCACCTGAATAAGGCGGCCGCGGAAATGTTGAGTATGCGCGGGGTTGGCATATCTACCGATATGACCTGCCCGGAATGCGGCCGGGACCGGCTGCACATCAAGGTGGGCCGCAACGGGCATTACCTGGCCTGTAACGCCTATCCGGATTGCCGTTACACGCGCAATTACAATCGGGCCGAAAAAGGCAAAATTGTACCCATAGAAGTGCCGGAGGAGGAAATCTCCGACAAAACCTGCGAAAAATGCGGCAAGCCCATGGTTCTAAAACAGGGGAAGTACGGACCTTTCCTGGCCTGCAGCGGTTATCCGGACTGCAAGACCACCCTGTCGGTCTACGCCAATGGCAACGGTGCTTCGACCGGCGTAGCCTGCCCGGCGCAGGGCTGTGACGGTGATCTGGTCGAAAAGCATTCCAAGCGCGGCAAGGTGTTCTACGGTTGCAACCGTTACCCGGAGTGTGACTACGCTACCTGGGATAAACCGGTAGCCAAACCGTGTCCTATCTGCAAGGCACCCTTTTTGGTGGAGAAGACAACCAAGAAGGCCGGGACCTTTCTGGCCTGCCTGAATCGGGATTGCGGGCACCGCGAAACAGTAGCGTAGATATCCGCGGCGTAAGCGTTTAACCGAACGGACGGTCGGGGCAGCTCTAAAAAATAGTTTGACATACCGATCACTTAGTGTTAGCTGTTCGCAATTAGCGAAAAAATTATGCAGAATCTATCCATTATTAACAGCCTCGGTCTGATTATTGTCCTCGTCGTGGGTATTATTATCCGCAACGAGGAGCGGGGGTTAATAATGGCCTAATTTCAGCAACCACGAAATTGAAAAAACCGTTATCAGCCCCCGGGCCGATAACGGTTTTTTTTTGGGGTGAAAAAGGAGCAAAGTCGAAAATGAAGAGTGATCATGTAAAAGCGGGAATCGAGCGGGCCCCGCACCGCGCCCTGTTCAAGGCCATGGGGTATACCGACGAAGAGATGGGGCGCCCGCTGATCGGCATCGCCAACTCGCACAACAGCATCATCCCGGGCCACATCCAGCTGGATACCATTGTCGCCGCGGTTAAAACCGGTATTTCCATGGCCGGCGGAATGCCTGTCGAGTTCGGAACCATCGGGGTCTGTGACGGTATTGCCATGAACCATACCGGTATGAAATATTCCCTGGGCAGCCGCGAACTGATTGCCGACAGCATTGAAATCATGGCCACGGCCCACGCGTTCGACGCCCTGGTGCTGGTTCCCAATTGCGACAAAATCGTACCCGGCATGCTGATGGCCGCCGCTCGTCTGGATATTCCGGCGATCATCATCAGCGGCGGCCCCATGCTGGCCGGGGACCATCCCCGCAAGCCCCAGGGCAACCGGATAGATCTGATCACGGTATTTGAGGCTGTCGGCGCTGTCCGCGCCGGAACCATGACGGAGGAAGAACTTACCGAAATCGAAGACGCGGCCTGCCCCACCTGCGGCTCCTGTGCCGGCATGTTTACCGCCAACTCCATGAACTGCCTCTCCGAAGCCATCGGTATGGCCCTGCCCGGCAACGGCACCATACCCGCCGTCATGGCCGCCCGCACCCGCCTGGCGAAACGGACCGGCATGCAGATCGTAAAGCTGCTCGAACAAGGCATTACGCCCAGCAAGATCTATACGCCCGCAGCTTTTGAGAATGCACTGGCGGTCGACATGGCCCTGGGGTGCAGCACCAACACGGTCCTGCACCTGACGGCCCTGGCTGCCGAAGCCGGCGTGCCTTTTGATTTGGATATGATCAACCGGGTCAGCGAGAAAATACCTCATTTGTGTTCCATGAGTCCCGGCGGACAGCATCACATCCAGGATCTCAATCGGGCCGGCGGCATCGGGGGGGTCATCAAGACGCTGGCGGACTCCGGCCGGATCAATGGCGACTGCCGGACCGTTACCGGCCAGACGGTTGCCGAAAACATTGCCGCAACCACCGTACGCGATACCGACGTCATCCGTCCTTTGGACGCGGCCTACCACGCTAAGGGCGGACTGGCGGTCCTGTTCGGCAATCTCGCCCCGGATGGCTGCGTGGTCAAACAGTCGGCGGTGCGCTCGGAAATGATGCAGCACAAGGGACCGGCCCGGGTATTCGACGATGAAGAATCGGCTTCCCGGGCAATCCTGGACAGCAAAATCAACAAGGGGGACGTGGTGGTAATTCGGTATGAAGGCCCCAGGGGGGGGGCCTGGATGCGCGAAATGTTGACGCCGACCTCTTCGATTGCCGGAATGGGCCTGGATGCCGACGTGGCCCTGATCACCGACGGCCGCTTTTCCGGCGGCACCCGGGGGGCCGCCATCGGCCATGTATCCCCCGAGGCCATGCAGGGCGGCGCCATCGCCCTGGTGGCAGAAGGCGATTCAATAGCGATCGATATTCCGGCCAAACGCATCTCCCTGGAGGTGGACCCGGAAACATTGAGCGCCCGCCAGGCCGCCTGGCAGCCGCCGGAAGCGAAAATCAAAACCGGCTACATGGCCCGGTATGCCCGGGGGGTTTCCTCGGCCAGTCAAGGTGCGATTATAAAGTAAGTTTTAGGCATTATTCAATAATTGCACGGCTGCTGGAAGTCTGAAGCTCTGAACAAATAGCCGTGACTAACGCTTATTCTAAAAAGAGGATTTACAAATGGAACTCACTGGCGCCCAGGTACTGATGAAGGTTCTGGAAGAAGAAGGTGTGGACACGATATTCGGTTTTCCCGGCGGGGCGGTCATCGACATCTACGATGAGATTATCAACACCGATATCAACCACATCCTTGTCCGTCATGAACAGGGGGCGGTCCATGCCGCCGACGGCTACGCCCGGGCCACCGGCGGGGTCGGTGTCTGCCTGGTCACATCCGGTCCCGGGGCCACGAACACGGTAACCGGTCTGGCTTCCGCCTATATGGATTCCATCCCGGTCGTGGTGATCACCGGCCAGGTCCCGACCCACCTGATCGGCAACGATGCCTTCCAGGAGGTGGATATTGTCGGTATCACCCGCCCCTGCACGAAGCATAATTACCTCGTGAAAGATCCGCAGCAGTTGGCCAAGACCTTGCGCGAGGCGTTCTTTATCGCCAAATCGGGCCGGCCCGGACCGGTGCTGGTAGACATACCCAAGGATCTGGGCCAGGCCAAGATAAACTACACGGAATCGACCGGCGTCCGCATTAAATCTTACAACCCCAGTGTCAAACCGAACAAGAAGCAGCTTAAAAAGGTCATTGAACTGGTTAAAAACGCCGAAAAACCGGTGATCTTTGCCGGCGGGGGTGTGGTCCTTTCAAAGGGCGCCGAAGAGTTGACCGCATTTGCCCGGGCCACCCGCATCCCGGTCACCGCTTCATTGATGGGCCTGGGTGCCTTTCCCGGCAGCGACCCCCTGTGGCTGGGGATGCTCGGTATGCACGGTACCTACCGGGCCAACATGTCCGTGGGCGAGTGCGACCTGCTAATCGCCATCGGGGTGCGTTTCGATGACCGGGTGACCGGCAAAATTAAAACCTTTGCTGAACATGCCCAGATCGTACACATCGATATCGACCCCACCTCTATTCGCAAGAACGTATCCGTAGCGATCCCGGTAGTCGGCGACTGCAAAAAGGCCCTGACCACTCTCAATGAGCTGTTCGAACCGGAAAGCATCGCCCACCTGGAAACCAGCCGGGAGCAGTGGCTTGCCAAGATAAAGGCCTGGAGAGACACCAACCCGCTGGCCTACAAACAGGCAGATGTCATCAAACCCCAGTACGTCATCGAAAAGCTCTATGAGCTTACCGAAGGCCGCGCCATCATCACCACCGAGGTGGGCCAGAATCAAATGTGGGCTGCCCAGTTCTACCACTTCGATGAACCCGGACATTTCATCACCTCCGGTGGTTTGGGCTGTATGGGTTTCGGTCTGCCGGCCGCCATCGGGGCCCAGGCGGCCTGCCCGGACAAAGTAGTGGTCGATGTGGCCGGTGACGGCAGCATACAGATGAATATCCAGGAAATGGCCACGGCCGTACAATACGGCCTGCCCGTAAAAATCGTCATCTTGAACAATCGCTACCTGGGGATGGTGCGCCAGTGGCAGGAGTTGTTTTATGAATGCCGGTATGCCTGCACGGACATGGAGCATGCACCGGATTTCGCGAAGTTGGCCGAAGCCTTCGGGGCCGTGGGGCTGCGGGCCACCACCCCGGAAGAGGTGGAGCCGGTCCTGCGCGAGGGGCTTTTTTCCGATAAGACCGTGATCATGGATTTCGTTGTGGACCGGGAAGAATGTGTCTACCCCATGGTTCCGGCCGGAGCCAGTATAACCGAAATGCTGCTGGTATAGTTGCGGATAGATGAAGAGGACGAATAGCAATGAGCAATGAGATAGAAACGCATTCGGAAGAAAAGCATATTTTCACCATGCTGGTCGACAACCAGCCCGGCGTACTTTCCAGGATTGTCGGCCTTTTCAGCGGCCGGGGATTCAATATCGACAGCCTCTGCGTGGCGGAAACCATGGACCCGGAGGTTTCCCGGGTGACCATCGTTACCAAGGCTGATGAACACATCGTCGAGCAGATTGAAAAGCAGCTGAACAAGCTGATCAATATCATCAAGGTCCGGGACCTCTCCGGATCCAATGCGGTGCATCGCGAGATGGCCCTGATCTGTGTGAAGGCGGACAACGACTACCGGGCGGAAATCCTCCGGATTGTGGAAATATTCCGGGGCAAGGTCGTAGACGCCGGCCTGGGACACTACACCATCGAGGTTACCGGTGACCCGGGTAAAATGAAGGCCATCTTGAACCTGTTAAAACCCATCGGCATAAAAAAAATTGCCCGTACCGGCACCATCGCGCTCTTTCGGGAACCGAACTGAGGCGGTCACCGGCGCGGGCTGTAAAGTTTATAGGACTAAGCGTATTACCGATTTATTAACTTAATGCATGTAGCAGTTACGATTGGAGGAACAATGGCACAGATTGATTTTGGCGGCACCCTTGAAGAGGTCATCACATCCGAAGAGTTTTCCCTGGAAAAGGCCCGGGAAGTGCTCAAAGACGAGATTATCGCCGTACTTGGTTATGGTGTCCAGGGGCCGGGCCAGGCGCTCAACATGAAGGACAATGGTTTCAATGTGATTGTGGGACAGCGCCAGGGCACCGCCTCCTGGGACAAGGCGGTCGCGGACGGGTTCGTTCCGGGCCGGACCCTGTTTTCCATCGAAGATGCTGCCCGCAAGGCAACCGTCCTGCAGAACCTGCTGTCGGATGCCGGCCAGACGGCAACCTGGCCGGCCATCAAAGAATGTCTCAATGCGGGGGATGCCCTCTATTTCTCCCATGGTTTTTCCGTGGTCTACCGGGACCAGACCCAGATCGTGCCGCCGGAGAATGTGGATGTCATCCTGGTAGCCCCCAAGGGGTCCGGCCGCAGTGTCCGCAAGAACTTCCTGGACGGCAGCGGCATCAACTCCAGTTTTGCCATTCACCAGGACTATTCCGGCCGGGCCAAAGAGAGAACCCTTGCCCTCGGGATCGCCATCGGATCGGGATACCTGTTCCACACGACGTTCGAAAACGAAGTTTACAGTGACCTCACCGGCGAACGTGGTGTGCTGATGGGCTGCCTGGCGGGCGTTATGGAAGCCCAGTACAACCTGCTCCGCAAACATGGGCACAGCCCCAGTGAATCGTTTAACGAGACGGTCGAGGAACTCACCCAGAGCCTGATCCGCCTGGTGGCCGAGAACGGCATGGACTGGATGTTCGGCAACTGCAGTACCACCGCCCAGCGGGGCGCCCTGGACTGGGCTCCGAAATTCCGGGAGGCTGTCGCGCCGGTCTTCGACGATCTGTATGCGGCCGTTAGATCGGGAGCCGAGACCCGCCGCGTCCTGGATGTCAACAGCGCCCCCGACTACCGTGAAAAACTGCAAAAAGAACTTGATGAAATCAAGAATACCGAGATGTGGCAGACCGGCGCGGCCGTCAGGGCCTTGCGTCCTGAAAACCGCAAACGGTAATGGAGCATTCCATGAAGTCACCCATACTATTGTACGACACGACGCTACGCGACGGCACCCAGGGGGAAAATATCAATTTTTCCGCCGATGAAAAACTCGAAATCGCGCTGAAGCTGGACGGCATGGGATTTCACTACATCGAAGGCGGCTGGCCGGGTTCCAACCCGCGCGACATGGCATTCTTCAAACTGGCCCAGCGGGCCAGTTTCAAGAACGCCACCCTGACTGCCTTCGGGGCTACCCGGCGCCCCGGTCTGCTCACGAAAGCCGATAAAAATCTCCAGGCGCTTCTGGAGAGTCAAACCGCAGCTGTGGCCCTGTTCGGTAAAACCTGGGATCTGCATGTGCAGGGCATACTGGGCATCACCCTGGAAGAGAACCTGGCCATGATTCGCGAATCGGTGGCCTTCATCCGGAAAAACGGGCGGGATGTCATCTACGATGCCGAACACTTTTTCGACGGATACCAAGCCAACCCCGGCTACGCCATCGACACGCTGCTGGCTGCGCTTGAAGGCGGCGCCGAGTACCTGGTCCTGTGTGACACCAACGGCGGCACCCTGCCCCACCAGATTGCCGACCGGATCAATACCATCAAGACCGAACTGGCGACCCGCACCGGGACGGATTCCGACAATCTGCCGTTTGGGATCGGCATCCATTGTCATAACGACTGCGGGGTCGCGGTGGCCAACTCGGTGTCAGCGGTGCATGCCGGCGCCACCATGGTACACGGGACGATCAACGGCTACGGGGAGCGCTGCGGCAACGCAGACCTGACCGCCATTATTCCAATCCTGTGCCTGAAAATGGGTCTGGCCTGCATGTCCGCCGAGAACCTGAACGGCATGAAGAAGCTGTCCCGCTTCGTGAGTGAAACCGCTAACATGATTCCGGTGAATTCACGCCCGTTCGTGGGTGAAAGCGCTTTTGCCCACAAGGGCGGTATCCATGTCAGCGCGGTCATGAAAGACCCCCGCGGCTACGAGCACATGGATCCGGGCCTGGTCGGCAATCGCCGCCGGGTGCTGGTCTCGGACCTGTCCGGCAAGAGCAATATCGAATATAAGGCGCGGGAACTCGGCATCGACCTGAACGGCAATGGCTTTGACAGCCAGAAAATCGTCTCGAAGATCAAGCACCTGGAACAGCAGGGGTATGAATTCGACGTGGCTGACGGGTCTTTCAAGATCCTGGTGGAAAAATTCACCAAACAGTTTAAATCCCTGTTTAACCTGGAGTCGTTTCGCATTACCGTTGAAAAAGACAAAGACAAACCGTGCACCGCGCATGCCACCATCAAGATTGCGGTGGATGACCAGTATGAGATAACCGCCGCGGAAGGGGCTGGGCCGGTCAGCGCCCTTGACAACGCCCTGCGCAAGGCCCTGGACAAGTTCTACCCCCACCTGGATGCCATGCGTTTAGTGGACTTCAAGGTCCGGGTAATCGATGGCCGGGCGGGCACCGCAGCCAAGGTTCGGGTCCTGATCGAGTCCCGGGACCAGAACGATGTCTGGAGTACCATTGGTGTGTCCGAAGATATTATGGAAGCCAGCTGGATGGCCCTGGCCGACAGTTTTCAATACAAACTTTCAAAACAGGAATGATACCATGCTGTTCTTAAAAGGAGGTCCCCGCGCCGCAGGTGTACCGGATATTGTCCCGGTCCTGCGGCCCATGCTTTTTCAGGTAGCCTCTGGTCTTGGATGTAGTCAGCAATAACTATACGAGGCTGTCTCAAAATTAGGATTTTGGTTCAAGGCCCCGTCTACGCTCTGCGAGCTTACGTCTTCGCCTTGGGTTACGCCGCACAGGACGCCGGACAAGCAAGGCTCCCAACAGAGTTTATCAGCCATAGCTTCAGCGAAGGCTGAAGATTGGACCAAAAGACTTTTTTTGAGATAGCCTCTACCTGGAAAAGGAGATTCTAAAATGAGTGATCGCGTAATTATTTTCGATACAACCCTGCGTGATGGCGAGCAGTCTCCGGGCGCCAGCATGAATGCCGCTGAGAAGCTGCGCCTGGCTATCCAACTGGAGAAGCTGGGGGTGGATGTCATCGAGGCGGGCTTTCCGGCCGCCTCGGAAGGTGATTTTGAATCCGTTTCACAAATCGCCAAAAAGATGAAGCACCTGGAAGTGGCCGGGCTTTGCCGGGCCTCCAAAGGGGACATCGATAAAGCCTGGGGGGCGGTCCAGCATGCCGTCAAGCCCCGGATTCACACCTTCATCGCCACCTCGGATATCCACATGAAGTACAAGCTCGACATGACCCGGGAGGAGGTCCTGGCCGCCGCCAAGGAGGCCGTATCCTACGCCAAGTCCCTGACCGACAGCGTCGAGTTTTCGGCCGAGGACGGGTCGCGCAGCGACCCGGATTTCCTGTGCGAGGTGTTCGCAGCCGCCATTGAGGCGGGCGCGACCACCGTAAATCTGCCGGACACGGTGGGCTATGCCATCCCGGAAGAGTTCGGCAGCATGGTACGGTACGTAATGGAAAACACCCCCAACATGGACCAGGCCGTATTGAGTGTGCACTGCCACAATGACCTGGGGTTGGCCACCGCCAACACCATCGCCGCCATCAAGGCCGGCGCCCGCCAGGCGGAGGTCACCATCAACGGCATCGGTGAACGGGCCGGCAATACATCCCTGGAAGAAGTCGTGATGGCCATGCACACCCGGCCGAATTTCATGCCGGTCAGCACCAACATCAAAACCGAGCAGATCCATCCTTCCAGCCGGCTGGTCTCCATGATTACAGGCATCATCGTACAGCCCAACAAGGCAATCGTCGGTGCCAACGCCTTTGCCCACGAGGCCGGCATCCACCAGGACGGCGTGCTTAAAAACCCGATGACCTACGAAATCATGAAACCCGAAACCGTCGGCCTGAACGCCAATAAGCTGGTCCTGGGCAAGCATTCCGGCCGCCATGCGCTGCGCTCGCACCTCAAGGAGATGGGCTATGATCTCAGTGACGAAGAACTGAATAAGGTATTTACCAAGTTCAAGGAACTGGCCGATAAGAAAAAGCATGTGGTGGACGAAGACCTGGAGGCTATTGTCACCGAGGGTATCCTGCGCACCGAGGACACGTTCAAGCTGCAATACATGCACGTCAGTGCCGGGACCACGGTCATGCCCATGGCGAGCGTACAGCTGGAAATCCATGGCCGCAGTGTGAAAGGCGCCGGTTACGGCAACGGCCCGATCGATGCCGTATTCAACGCCATCGCCCAATTGACCGACACCGAATCCGAACTGCTGCGGTTTTCCGTCAGCGCCCTGACCGGCGGTACCGACGCCCAGGGGGAAGTAACCGTCCGCCTTTCGGAAAACGGCCTGATCGCCCTGGGCAAGGGCTCGGATTCTGATATCATCACAGCCAGCGCCAAGGCTTACGTCAACGGGCTGAATCGGATCGAGTATCTCAAGGAGCATCCCTTGACTGAAGCGCAACACGTATAGTTGGACACATCTTACTCTTGCTCTTACTCTTAATCTTAATCCTGAAATACCGGGTAATCCAAGAGGCTCTGGGATTAAGATCAAGAGCAAGAAAAACCAAAAAAGAAAGGGCGCCAAGGGCGCCCTTTCTTTTTTAACGTAAGGTCTGGTTCCTACTGCCCGCTATACCCCTCGCGCATTGTGTCATCGGCCTCTTCACCAAAATTGTATGTAAAGTACATCTTGATGAATTCCGGGTCGGTAATGGTCCCCTTTGCGACCCCCTGATAAACACAGGTGAGACCTTTTCCGGGGATATACGTGGTCACCGAGATTTTGCCCGGGGCCATATCGGCATCCAGCCAGGAGGCATACTTTTTGATATTGGCCTGCTGGGCATTAACGAGGGCACGCGGATTGGCATCCTCGATGGCATCGATAAAACCATCCTGCAGCTTCTCCTTGGTGGCCTTGCTGGTCAGGTAGTGGAGCACGAACTGCTTGACCTGCTCCGAATTGATGATGGTTTCCGGATCGCTGCTGGGATTCTCCATGTAGAAACCACCGGCAAACACTTTTACAAAGCCGAATTTCTTTTTGAGAGCCACCCCGTTGAGCGTCAGGGTTTTTCCGGCGACAACCTTTTGCCCCGGAAAGGTCACCCCGGCTATTTTTTTATCGCCCGCAGCACTTACGGCTGTAGACACAAACAGAAACAGGCAGGCCAACCCTGCTGCTACTCCCCTTCTCAGCATATCAAGCTCCTTTCCCTGTGTGGTATTGATGATCCCCGCCTCCCCCGGCAGGGCTTGTAACGATCGTTAGAATTCTTCTTTTAAAAGGCGTTTGGCCCAGTCGCTGAAATAAGGATCTTCAGCCCCGGCAGCCTTCTCGAGCAGTTTTTTCGCTTCGGCTTCATTATCCCGTCCGCCGATATCCAGCAACAGCTCCGCAATGTAGATGTGGGCTTCATCGCTGTCCGCAAAATAGGACGTCTGCTGGTATTCACGGTAGTACTTCAATGAATCTTTCTTATCTTTCAAAGGCCAGGGCAGCACGGCCCAGAAACGGCCCAAGGAAAGAATCGGTCCGGCCTCGTTGTACATTCTGTCCAGTTGGTAGGCCTTTTCGAAACTGCTTTGGGTCTTGTCCTTGAGGCCCTCACGCAGGGCGGTCAGGATGCTGACCCCGTCCGAATAGATGCCCACGCTGATACCGTAATAATAGTGCGCGTCGGGTTTGTCGGGCGAAATGTCAATGGCCTTTTTGGCATAGGCCATACCCTTTTTACCATATTCAGCGCAGATTTCCTGCCACCCTGCAATCTTCTTACGCTTGGCCTGGTTGCCGTAATCGCGGTGGGCGCGGGCGCATTTCCAGTTGGTTTCGTAATCACCGGGATTTTTCTCAACGGCCGCCAGGTAAAGATCAATGGACTTTTTGATGTTTTCCAGCCCCCCCTGGTCATAGAGCGCATCCGCCTTTTCCAGGGCGGTCTCCGCCCAGAGTGCCTGGGGCACAATGAACGCCCAGCCGACCAGCAGGCAACACAGCAGCAGTTTTTTCATGAAGTACCTCCTGTGAAATTTAATAGGGTTCGAGGGTCCAAGGGTTCAAGTATTTGGTTCGTTTAAACAGGCACCAGCGTCAAGCCTTGTAGCGGCCTCGCAAGTACCGTATGCGGTCTTGGTACGCTTCGCTTGCACTTGGCCCCGTGACCCCAAAAGTCCAAATCACATTTACACCGGTAGAAAATCAATCACCAAATGCACACTAACTTTTGAGGGGCAAAATTCCGTTTCCATTTAATCCGCTAATTGCAAGGAGCCTCGCAAAGACGCAAGATCCGTAATGTCGTGTTCCTGCAGATAAGTTCGGATGCCATCAAGTATCTCGATGGCCACGGCCGGATTGACAAAATTGGCCGTGCCCACCTGGATGGCGGTCGCCCCGACCAAAATGAACTCCAGGGCATCCTGGGCGGTCATGATGCCCCCAATCCCGATCACCGGAATGTCAACCGCACCGGCTACCTGCCAGACCATCCGCAAGGCAATCGGTTTGATGGCCGGTCCGGAGAGTCCCCCGGTTATGTTCGCCAGGATTGGTCTGCGGGCCTCGAGGTCAACGGCCATACCAGTGATGGTGTTGATCAGTGAGATCGAATCGGCCCCGCCGGATTCGACCCGTTTGGCGATCTGCACTACGTCGGTCACATTGGGAGAAAGCTTGACCATGAGCGGTTTGGTCGTATTCTCACGAACGCGGGCCACCACCTTTTCAGCCACCTCCGGGTCGACGCCAAAAGCAACGCCGCCCGATTTGACATTGGGGCAGGAAATATTCAATTCGATGCCGTCAATCCCGACCACCTGTTCGATGCGCGCCGCCAGGTGGGCATAGTCATCCACCGACTGCCCGTATATATTGGCAATGACCGGTGCATCGATGGTATTGAGGAAAGGGAGCTTTTCAGTAATAAAAGCCTCTATACCCACATTTTCCAGGCCGATAGCGTTGAGCATACCACAGGCCGTTTCAACGATGCGCGGTGGTGGGTTGCCCTTCTGGGGCTTTGGGGAGAGGCCCTTAACGATGATGGCACCCAGGCGGTTGATGTCCATCAGGTCCTTGAATTCCGCACCGTAGCTGAACGTTCCGGAAGCGGTCATCACCGGATTTCTGAGCTTGAGCCCGCCGATATCAACACTTATGTCAGGCGTCGTTGTCATTAATCAACCTTCTGAATAAATGATTTTAACCCGGCACTTTATCACTGTTTGGCACCCTCGTCGACCCATTTCCCGGTCCGCCTCTTATTCAATCGGCCGGGATAGTCGGCCAGGAATGGCTGCCGTTCAGGCACGGTTCAGCAGGCTTGTAATTTCTCTTTAACTGAACTAAATATGTTTTCAAAAAATGAATGATAGCACATTTATTCTTTGAGGAAAACCATGCCGAGAATAAATCCAGACGTTTCGAAAAATATCCACACCCGCACCATCGACATCGCCGTCTACCCCCACGCGGAGGGCAAATTGATCGTCGCCGGCACCTTGCAGGACCGGCGGACCGGTCCTTCCCACCTGATGAACGGGGAAACCCGCCCCCCGGGCATCCTGCACCACATGCTCATCCGGATGGTAGTGGCCGGCCCGGATCTGGTGATCGAGGATATCGAGGCGGAACTGCCGGAAACACCGCGGGAAGAGTGCCAGGAAACAAAAGAATCCCTGCAGCCGCTGATCGGCATGTCCATCAGCGCCGGGTTTACCAACCGGGTGAAAGCGGCCCTGGGCGGTCCATCAGGCTGCTCCCACCTGACCGCCCTGCTCCTGGCCATGGCTCCGGCCGCTGTCCAGGGATACTGGTCGCATATCGTCCGCGAGCCCTATGACCCGGACGACTATTCTGAAAAGGCCATGGAAATCGTCCTGGATACGTGCCATGTCTGGCGTTCGGACGGACCCACAGTCAAAGAGTATCAGGAAAAATTTGGACACGGTTCCGGGTAACACTTAAATATTCCAACTATGTAATGGAATCGCCGCACCCTGATCAGCCGGCTATCACATTGAAATCTCTTGCTTTGCCCGATCGGGTGTTGTAGGTTTCGATTGCTTATGCGCATTCATATCTCCGAATCGGCTTGGCTCTGTTAAGCTACTTACCGTTGATGGTAACCATCTGACTTCGGCAGCAGTCGTAAGGACTGCGCGAACCTCACACCATGTCAGATGGAAATTAATGCCGCCCCCCAATTCATACTGCCTGGATGTTGCCGAAAACGGAATTCTATTAAAGCGCGCGTTAACATTTGACCTCAATTATCTATTAACCCTGGTTGTTTCAGATGAGGTCTATGATGGATACTATGTGCGCTGCCAAAGACTATGTGCGCTATTTTTACAATAAATACCAAGGCCGGGTGGCCATCGGCGTGGGTTATACTGAAGCCCTCGCGGAAATCTACCCGTTGGTCTTTAAAAATGAGGACAAAGAATCCATTGGTATTGTGGCTATAGATGCCATCCCCAATGAAGAAAGAATTGTGTACATTTACCACCTGGGGGCCTTTGAATCGCAATGCGGGAATGGTTCCATCATTTTGCAAGAGCTTTGCGAGCAGGCGGATAAGTTCAATATTACCCTGAAAGTCAGCCCGATTGTAATGCCCAACGGCAAAGAGCCCGCAATGGCCACCGATCAGCTGGTTGTGTGGTATGAGAAATTCGGCTTCAGGGGTAGTTCCGGGCTATTGAGGCTTCCACTGCCAGTTAAAAGCTAGGCTGCGCATGAGCACAACATGAATTCGTTACAGGCCATACAGAGCGAATCGGACTTTATGTTCAAGTACATCCCTGTCTTCCTGCAACGCTTTGGGATGGAGTATTATAAAGAAGACTTCTGTATTGAATTTTTCGTAAATGAGCGGCTGTCTGGGAGCACAATCTCATCTTCGATTGTCCTGTCTTATAATCCTTCCCGGGACGATCTGCACGTGTCAAGATTTCATCCCGAACTGTATATGGAGCCCGATTCGAAATATATGTCGGCAGTTTGCTTCTATCTCATCATCCAACATAGTTCCGATCTATTTTCAGTGCACAATGCCTGCCATATCAGCCTTGAAACCGTTCCGTTGGTTTGTGATGGTTTTTATAAAAAACTCAGGGATTTCAATTTTCATGTAAATAAATACGGTTTGGGTAATGTCGTGGAGCTGGAAAGTAATATTTGCAAGTATGCCACGGATACAAGCATGATTATTGAACATATTTATGGCCCTGGTGAGATACCGTTTATGAAATAATTTTAAGTCTCGGTTACTTTCTTCTCACTACTGCAATCCCATCAATATCAACTAACTGCATATCTTTTGAGGCTTCAGGTAAATCGCAAGCACACCCTGGCGGCACTGAACTGCGGCACTCACACATTGATATATTATTAGCCGGGCACACTGTGGTCTTTTTGGCAAGCGTGCTCAGCCCAGCTGCTCTGGATATCGGCAAAATATCCACATATGCCAGTTCCGTTCTAGCCAGCGCAAACTTACCGTTTGAACAGGACGGTTGGATGCGGGGATGAACACTTGCCAAGCCTCTCGATGGCATAAACACTACCTTTGTTCCCCACCACCTTTTTCAGAAGGCTGGACCGATGGAACATCGATCAGCCCCATGGATTTAGCGCGTTTTTCCCAATCCTTCCTGGCCAGTGCCCGCATATCCTCTACACGGTCTGATTCATCCACGATTTCCAGACCCAAGAGCGTTTCGATGACATCTTCCATCGTCACGATGCCCGACATGCCACCGAATTCGTCAACGACTATGGCGATATGCTCCCGCGCCTTTAAAAAACGGCTGAACAGATCTGGAATCTGAAAACTCTCCGGGACAGTAATTATCTTGCGTTCCAGAAGGTGGATCGGTTCATCTTCCTTATTTTCAACGAGCTTGGTGAGAAGTTCGTCTTTTAGGATATATCCAGTGATGGTATCGATCGTTTCGCCCTCATGCAGCAAAATTCGTGAGAATGATATGCCTTGATTGGAGCGATACAATTGGCCGATGGTAATGTCCCGGGAGGCCGCCTTTACCATTACCCGCGGAGTCATGACATCTTTGGCCCGGATGGAATTGAATTTAAGCAGGTTTAAAATGATGTCCGATTCGCGTTTTTCGAAAACCCCTTGATCGGCGCCGACTTCGGCCATGGCGAGAAAATCCATTCGGGAGAATACACTTTTGGTTTTGTCCCTTTTCAATGCCTTGGTAATGAATTGGCTGAACCATATCAATGGAAATAGAATGGCGATAACCAGGGACAATGACTTTACGGTAAATGGAGCCAACTCCTTCCAGAAATTGGCTCCCAGGGTCTTGGGAATGAGCTCTGACAGCACCAGTATTGCCAAGGTCATGATTACCGGGACTATGACGCTGGTGGCAAAGTGGTTGGTCTCTGCCCATATTTGGGTTGCCTGGTTGCCCACACCCACAGCACCGACAGTATGGTCAATTGTATTCAAGGTCAAAATAGCGGCAAGTGGCCGATCTATATTCTCTTTAAAAACCTGCAGCCGCCTACCAACGCGAGTCCCCTCCTTAAGTTTGATCTGGGCGTAAGACGGCGTGATGCTCAAAAGCACCGCTTCCCACATGGAGCACAAAAAAGAGATCACGATTGCGAGGAGAAAAAAAGCAATCAAGAGTGTAACCATAGTTTTCCCTTTCGGATTGTCTTTGGATCGCTGAAATCCAATTTGATGATTGGGTGGCAACGAATGCAGATTGAACATAGGCGCTTTCGCTTGGCCGGCCAACAGCTGATTCGATATACGCGCGTCAAATATTAGAAGGCTGACGGCGGATTCGATTTGATAATCTTAAAATACAGTTGCCGCAGGCCGGTGTCAAACACCTCGGTGGTTATCAGTGATGCTGCCTGCCAGGCGGTCAGCGCTTATCTCCGGTGGCGGCCAAAATCGTGGTACAAACGGATGTTCCTGGTTGAAAAGGGAGCGTATAAGGGCGAGCCCATATCGATCCGCGGGTTCCAGAAGCGGATGGAGTATTATGCCAAAAAAACCGGGCTATCGATCTCGTGCCACCATCTACGCCACACGATGGCCCCCAGATGCTCAACGCCGACGCGGATCTGGCAACCATCCAGGATCTGCTCGGCCACAGCTGCATTACGACGACCCAGCGTTACTGCAAAGTGTCGAACCTGAAGGTGCAAAGAGATTACTTCAAAGCCATGCAGAAAGTTGAGCACCGGGGTGGTAGTGGCACCCAGCGTTCCGGCAGGTCCAAACCATGGATGACGATGCTCTCAGTGGTAGAAAAAGAGCCTTGACAGAAGCTGATTTGTGAATTCATAGTTGTGTTCAAATAATTAATATTAATAGATAAATCAGATTTTGTTACGTATAGCGACCATCAACCCACAGTTGCAGTAAAAACAACAAGGCGCGGACTATTGGGGATAGTCCACACCTTGTTTTCCATTTGCTGGGGTATTCAAATTAATTGAGAACCAAAAAAGATTACGTTTCATCAGGAATCTTTTTGCCATGGGGGTCATGCCTGGGGCTGCCGAGCTTGCTGTCCAGATATTCGATTGTATCGGTCCGATTTAAATGTTCCAGATGATGCGCGGTTGGATGAACATCCTTGTCGGGCGTACCGATACTTTCCAGATAGGATTCCCACAGCCTGTGGGCCCGCAGGACTTCCTTGGCTTCTTTGAACCCCTTTTCAGTTAAAGAGAAACTTTGTTCCTTTTTAGTCAAAAGGCCTTCCTGGACCATTATGTTAAAAATTCTATCCGGCCTTTTTAAGTGCTCAACAAATTTTAGAATGTCGTTTGTGGGGGTTGGTTTTCCATACCGTAAAATTGTAGTCAGGATGTCTTCGACCGTTTGTTGTGGAATCAGCTTGCGCAATTGTATCCAACGCGAAAACAGCCCGTATTTGGGGGCCACGATCAATACTACCAAAAACTGCAGGGTGCAAAACAGCATAATGGCGCCGCCGCCGGAAGAATCGAGCCAGACGCAAAGATAAAGACCGCCGACCACACTGGTAACGCCGAAAAAGGCCGCCAGCAGCATCATTTTATCGAGGCGGTCACTGAGGAGATAAGCTGTCGCCGCCGGTGTAATCAACAGGCCGACAACCAGAATGACCCCGACCATACTCACAGCGCTGACCACAACCAGCGATACACAGGTGGTCAAGACATAATCCAGGAACAATACGGGCAGGCCAATGGACGCCGCCATCACAGGATCAAACGTCGCAAGTTGAAAATGCCTGGAGAACAGAATCAGGATGGTCATTACAAATGCGGCCACAAATGCACTTACCCAAAGGTCGGTGTCCGCAACACCCAGGATGTCGCCCATAATGAAATGCATCAAATCAATATGGATGTAATGCCGGAAAATGGATACAGCCACCACACCCAGTGCAAAAATGCCTGTATACATAATACCGATGGCGGTATCTTCTTTCACCCGGCTGATTTTGGAAACAAAACTGATTAACGCAACGGTTGCAACGGCTGCAATCAGCGACCCCAGCAGCATGCCCGGTGCATGGGCTTCAAACCCGAACAATAACTTCATGACCAGGTATCCGCCCGCCACTCCGGCAATCATGGCATGGGAGAGCGCATCCCCCAGAAAAGCCATTCTTCTCAGCACGACCAGGCACCCCACGACACCGGCTACAACCGCGACGATAGATCCGCCAATCAAGGCCTTTTGAAAATAGGTTTCCGTCAGAGGGGCAACAAACAACTCAATCATTTTGTGCCCTCCTTTTTGACTACATCCTTAAAGATCCGCAACCGGCCCTCATACACCTGACTGAGTAAATCTTCCTTCAAGACAACGCCCGGTTCTCCATAAGCGTACAGCCGCTGTTTTATGAGTAGCAGCTTGTCAAAATATTCTGCTGCCGTTGACAGGTCATGGTGCACCACAACCAGCGTCTTGCCGGACTTTTTAGCGCGCTCAAGGACATCCAGGATTGCTCTTTCGGTGGCTGCATCCACCCCTGCAAAAGGCTCATCCAGCAACAGGATATCGCTTCCCTGCGCAAGGGCCCTGGCCATAAAAACACGCTGCTGCTGTCCACCGGACAACTCGCCGATCTGGCGATCCGCAAATGCCTCCATCCTGACCATCTCAAGGGCCCGCAGCGCATTCTGCCAATCCTCTTTTCCAGGCGCAGAATGCCATGGAATCTGCTGATACCGCCCCATCAAGGCCACTTCTCTGACCGTAATCGGAAAATCCCAATCCACGGCACCGCGCTGTGGAACATAAGCGACTTGGCCCTTGGCCTTTTGCGCATGATCTCCGTTTATACGGATAATACCGAGATCCGGTTTAACAAAGCCCAATAACGCCTTGATAAAGGTTGATTTGCCGGCGCCATTGGGGCCGATCACACCGACGAGCTGGTCGGCCTCGATACTGACACTGACATCGAGCAGCGCCGGGAGTGCATTGTAGCTGACCGTCAAGTGCTGTACATCGATGACAGGAAAAGAATTAGTGTTCATGCTCGTCATCCACTTTCATCGACATCTGGAAACCGACCGACCCGGATACACGGGCACCACTGCCTGCCCAGATCGTATCATCTACTATGATGGTTTCCCCATCCAGCAGCCGGACCCTGATCCCGTGATCCAGATCAGTTTCGGAAATCGGGGGACTGGCACTGACAAATATCTCGTTATAACCAGTTAACATTACCGGGATATTCAATATTTTCAAAATCTTGCCACGGATGATCGCCTCGTCTGGCTGCTGAAGCAATTGTCCGTTGAGCCGCAGTTCAATGGAATCTGTCTTGGGGGTGTCAGCCTGAAGGGCAAACGGATCTGTTTCGGCCGAAAAGGTCGGTGTAATCTCAAGCCGGTAATTGCCTTGAACCGTTTCCACCGGCGGCGCGGCTAACGGGCTATCGGAGAGCCTGGCATCCCGCTGCCAGGTATACACCCATAATCCGCCCACAAAAATGATCCAGATGACGATGCAGAGTAGAAAGCGCATTGGCCTGTACCCGGAAGCCATCGCAATAAAGGTTTTTGAGATGACTTCAACTGTTTATTTTAGCGCGTTAACGATTAAGAGCGTATTTTCCCGCATCATGCCGATATAGGTTTCTCCTGCGGAACCTGCCGGCCCCATTGAATCCGAATAAAGCTCTCCGCCGATTTTAACACCTGTTTCTTTGGCAATTTCCCTGATCTGTTTGGGGTTGATCGTCGTCTCCACAAAAATGGCGGGTGCGCCGGATGCTTTGATTGAATTGACAACTTTGCGGCGGCGTTCCGGGGTAATGCCGGCACCGATTTCAGCACCTGTGGACCAGCCGACAGGCGCAATGGACAAAAAATCGTTGGCTTCATTGAGTTTATACTCGCGGCAGAAATAATTGAACGCATCGTGCGTGGTGACCAGGATACGCTGTTGCGTGGGAATCTGGCTGAGCTGTTCTTTTATCCATGCGTCCAGCACCCTCAGCTGCTGCAGGAAAAGTTTGGCCCGGGCAATGTAAAGCACCTTGTTATCAGGATCCAGTTTGACCAAGGCTTTAACAATATTGTTAACATATATGGCCGCATTGCGGGGAGAAAACCAAGAATGGGGGTCAGCTATCGATTCTCCCTCTGCATCAACTACCAGGGGTTTAATACCATCCGTCGCAGTAATAAGCGGTTTTTGGGCATCTTTGGCAAGGGTCTTCATCCAGCTTTTACCTTCCAGATGAAGTCCGTTTTCGATACATAGATCCGCTCCCAATACGATCTGGACATCATTGGGTGTGACATTGTAGGTGTGCGGGTCGGCACCCGGGGCGAGGATACTTTTTACGATAATCTGATCACCCCCGACCTGCCGCGCAAAATCCGCTATTTGGGTGGTTGAAGCAACAACTACCGGCTTTTCATTGGATTTCGCCAGAACTGCAGCGGGAAAAATCAGAAACAAGATGCTCACGCTTAACAGCATCCGCTGTAAAGTTGCTCCCATGGTGCCCCCTATGCTTTAGAAATTTAGCGTTTAGACGTCCGGAAAGAATTCCATGTTATATTACCGGGCACCTACAATAACGTGTTCATTATTTCACTATTGTCCAGGTGAGCGCAAAGACGCTGGCCGGCACAGCGGATCAGCGCCTTTTTCTAAAGTCATTTAAAAAAGTCTTTTGGCCTAATTGCGTAGTCGGGCGCTCGGATGCATCCTCGAAATACCTGATGTATTCTTCCGGTGCAGCCTCACGGCCGCCACGTCTGTCCTGTATCGCTCATAGAGCGAGAGGGTGTCTTGAGCCAAAATCCGTTTTTTGAGACAACTTCTGAATAGACCGAAAGAACCATATGCGGGGTTGTCATTAAAGCGTTTGAAACACTTCTGACGCCGCACTGAGGGTTGCATCGATATCGGCTGCGGAATGGGCTGCCGATACAAAGGCCGCTTCGAATTGCGATGGTGCCAGATAGATGCCCCTTTCAAGCATACCCTTGTAGTAGGTAGTAAAACGTTCCAGGTCGCTGGTTTTGGCATCTTCAAAATCATGCACCGGCCGGTTCGTGAAATACATGCCCAGCATGGACCCCACTCGGTCCACCTGCACCGGAATCCCGGTATCGGCGGCAACTTGTGCCAATCCATCCGCCAGGCTTGCACTGGTCTGGTCCAAGGTCTCATAAAAACCGGGTTTCTGGAGTTCATTCAAGGTGGCGATTCCGGCGGCCATGGCCAGGGGGTTGCCGGAGAGGGTCCCGGCCTGGTAGACGGGTCCCTGGGGCGCAATCTGCTCCATGATCTCCCGTTTTCCCCCGTAGGCGCCCACTGGCAAGCCTCCGCCGATCACCTTGGCCAGGCAAGTCAGATCCGGTGTGATGCCGTACACGGATTGAACGCCTCCGTAAGCTACCCGGAATCCGGTCATAACCTCATCAAAGATAAGCAGACTTCCCGCTGCGGCAGTCAGTTCGCGTAATGTCTCCAGAAAACCGTCTGCCGGTCGCACCAGTCCCATATTGCCGGCCACGGGCTCCACGATGACGCAGGCAATCTGGTCCCCTTTTTCCTTAAAGACGGCTTGAACCGCTTCGATGCCGTTAAACGGCAGGGAAAGCGTTCCGGCCGCCACGGCCTCCGGTACGCCGGGGCTGCCCGGGATGCCCAGGGTCGCCACGCCCGACCCGGCCGCCACCAGCAGGGTATCGGCATGGCCATGATAACAACCGTCAAACTTGATTACCAGGTCCCGGCCGGTCACGCCCCGGGCCAGCCGAATGGCGCTCATGCACGCCTCGGTCCCGGAGTTGACCATCCGGACAACCTCAATGGACGGTACGGCCGCGCAAACCAGGCGGGCCAGTTCGATTTCCAGGTTGGTCGGCGCCCCGAAACTGGTACCCCGCGCCAGAACATCCGCCACCGCGCCCAATACGGCCGGCGGCCGATGGCCCAGGATCATGGGCCCCCAGGACCCGATATAATCGATAAACCGGTTCCCATCCGCATCATATATGTAGGCCCCGTCGGCCCTGTCGATAAACAGCGGATCGGTCCCCACCGAACGGCAGGCGCGGACCGGACTGTTGACGCCTCCCGGTATCAATGCGGTGGCCTGATCGAACAACTTTTTCGAAATGTCTTTTTTCATGGCGATTATCTCTTTTAATTGTAAAGGTCGGTCAAATTGGTAACCGGTTTGATGAACCCCCCGGGAACCACCTGGGTAAAAAAGACATCGTTTACCCCCTGGTGATTATCCGGGCTGAAAGTAATATTAATGCCGCCCAGTTCCGTCCCCCTCTGGCCTTCAGCTGCTTTGATGAAGCTATCGCGGGTAATGGGATTTTCCAAATTTCTCAAAATGGCACAAAGGGCTTTGGCGGCTAAAAAACCCTCCATGCCCGGATACCCGGTCTCGGCCCCTTCCACAAACTCTCCGGTAAGCCTTTGGTATTCAGCCACCAGCGGTATCCGCCGGTCATAGGGAAAAGGAACTACCTGGCTGATGGCGATCCCCAGGCCTTTATTGGATAATTCCAGTCCCAAAGCATCGGATCCGACCGCAGAGGTTGCCGCAAAGACCGCGTCGCTGCCCCAGTTGCGCATCATGATGATCAACTTGGCACAGGGGGCGGCGGCACCCAGCAACAGCACCGTATCGGGCTGTACGGCCAGCAGTTCCTGCCCGGCCGGTTCTACCGCCTGCGTATTGGCGGCATAATTAGCAGTGGCGACAAGTTCCTGGCCATGCTGCTGCAAGGATTCACGCATGATTTTCAGACCAGCCTGGCCAACATCGCTATCCTCGTAAAACACGGCAATTTTGCCGGCCCCCCGCTCTTCTATGGGTTTTTGAATCAGCGCCTCAATCTCCCGGGAATCGCTGGCCCTAAGATTGAACATATATCGGCTTACGGGATCGCGGAGAAAAGCCGCCCCGCTCATAGATCCGAAAAAGGGAATCTCATTTTCCTGGGCGATCTCGAGCGCGGCTCTGGAGGGAGCCGCACCGACATAACCGAACAGCAAAAAAATCTTTTCGTCTTCGATGAGCCTTTTGGTGTTGACGATGCTGGCATTGGATGCATGCCCGTCATCCAACGTAATCAGGCGGATTTTGCGGCCGTTTATCCCACCAGTGGCATTGACTTGCCGAAAGTAGGCCAGGGCCCCGTCGCGCATACCCTTGCCCAGCGTCTGGGCCGGTCCGGTAAGGGCGCAAGACTGCCCGATCCGTATTTTCCTATCTGATACCCCAGGTGACTGGGCCATGGCCCCAGACACCGCCAGGATCAGGCTTGGGATCATCAGAAGCAAAGCTGCCGTACAGCAGCGGGCCAGCTCACGCAAAGTAGCCATCAGGTTCTCCTTGGGATTATCCGTCCAGATGTCAGTGGAGGCGCCCGAACTCGTTAGGGACTGCTTCTAAATTGCGACCATTATTGTTACTATTTAACCCGATAATTTGTCAACCATTCTAATGGCTGCGTCAGGTTGTCTTTATTGAGTATTAACAGGCAGGTAAGCAGCCCAGTCAAAGTGGTGGTTCATATAAAGCGGAAAGCATGGAAACGGTTTTAAAAGAATAGCACCGGGCATGTGGCCACCACGACCAGGCCGGCAACCATCTCGTAAATGGCAACCTGGCGGCCACCGGTTCCGACAGCCCGGAGAGGGAGGCTACGCTTCGATTGATTCCCCTTTGGCCTGCAGAAATTCAGCAAAACTCTCTCTTTGGGGAATTTCGAACTCAACCTGGTCTAAATCTTCCGGAATTGGAAACCGCCCATAACAGCGACAGGCCGCCACGGCGGCGTGGATATGGTCAGACGGCGTGTCGGCCGGGATCTGGTTGAGATGAATCATACAGCGGCCATCGCGTGCCAGGGTGTCGATGTAGACTTTTATCCGCTCCACGATGGCCTCAATCGGCCCGTTTTTAAGCAGCGTTGCGTCTACTCCGGCCGCTACAAACGCATCATTTTCAGCAGCAAACTTCTTAACCCGCTCCGGACCAACTTCGTAGAGGTCCGGGTCCAGCACACTCAAGGTGCCGGGGCTGCAGAGCAGCTTCTGGGAAAAAAACCGTTCCGGATCGCGGCTTTTTGAATCTCCCCAGTTACCCCGCGTTATCAGTTGGTCTCCCAATCTGGAACGCAGGCGTTGCGTGTAAGCAACAACGTATTCATCCATCATGTCGAGCGTAATCATCGGCGGTGATGCCCAGGCATCCCGACCGTCCATGAAAAGGTCAGGTCTATCCGCCGCGCTGCGCAGCGCTTCAATATGTGGCCCGAGGACCTCATCACATATGAAATCAAAAAGCCGATGCGCGAATTCAGGGCGCGTGTACATGTCGCCGACAAGATTTTCGTAGCCCCTGATATTGGCCGCCAGGCTGAAGGGCGCCGTGAAATAGACCCGGTCAGGCTGGCTGGTCATCTCCAGATAACATTGGTTGACTTTCTGTATCCAGGGCAGCCGCCCGGATTTATCAGGATCCGGTGGCGTAATCCGATCAAGGTCGGCCGGTTCCGCGATCAAAGGTTTGGTACGGTCGACATCCGGAATGCCCTCCGGGGGATATACAATCGTTTGACCCATAGCCTCGGATTCAACATTGTAGACATCCCAGAAATTACTGGGTACATCGAACCGATAGTACTCGGTTACGAGCAATTGCACTTTTGTGAAGGTATAAGCGTCTGTAAAAAATTGTTCGGATGAAACTCCGGCCAGATGAGCGGAATGATCATTGCTCTGGGCCCCAACTAAAACCCGGGTATCTCCATTGGTTGGCGGCATAACTCCCTGTCAATCCTTAATTGTATGATTTCACTGCAACATATTGCTGGCCCGCAAAGTTGGCCACGCCCTGTCAATAGCCGTACCTGCGCGTTACCTCTACTTTAACCCTGTTGAAAATGCAATACCGGCATAGGCACGCACCCTGGTTATGCGCCCTGCAATCCTCACCTGGGGCCGGTCCTGGAGACCAGCAGAAAATACGCCGGCAGGCGGCAGCAGCCTGTCCGGTTTTTTTATTTGCGCGGTTAATGAGCCGCAGATTGGATGCGGGACCAGCCGCATCCCAGATTGAACTTGCCGTAAATCGCGGCAAGTGTTAATTTCACATTGATTTCTACTGAATTCGATAAGACACCAACTTCTTCGAAGACATGCTATGCCAATCAAAGGTATCAACACCAAACTGGTAAACAGTGGACCGGACGCCGCCAAATCCAATGGTATTGAAGTCAATACGCTAAACCCACCCGTTCACCATGCCTCCACCGTTCTTTTTGACACTTACGCCGACCTGCAGGCCGCTGCGCAGGGAGAATACCGCGGGGTCAGCTACGGTACCGCCGGACTCCCGGTGCAACGCGCATTTCAAGACGCCATGGCGGATCTCGAAGGCGGGGCCTGCACCATGGCTTTCCAATCGGGGATAAACGCCATCACCACGGCTCTCATGGCTTTCACCAAAAGTGGCGACCACATCCTGGTGGTTGACAACGTGTATGGTCCTACGCGGCGTTTTTGCGACCGGACCCTCGCGAAATTCGGCGTCCGCACAGAATATCTGCCCTCTGCAGTCGGCTCAGATGTGGCGGCCTATATCAAACCGGAGACCAGCCTGATATTCCTGGAATCACCGGGTTCCAATACGTTTGAGATCCAAGACATACCCGCCATCACCGCTGTAGCCCGGAAAAAGGATATCGTTACCATCATCGACAATACCTGGGCCACGCCGCTTTTCTTGAAGCCCTTTGACCTGGGTGTCGATGTAATCATCCAATCCGTCACAAAATATATATCCGGGCACTCGGATGTCTTGCTGGGTACGGTGACCGTCAACGCGGCCCGGGCCGGGGCTTTCAAACGCTTTTGCCGAACCATGGAGCTATACGCCTCTCCGGACGACTGCTATCTCGCCCTGCGGGGTCTTAAAACACTTGCCGTCCGGCTCAAACAGCACGAGGCCGCCGCCCTGGAAGTGGCCGGTTGGCTGGCGGGACTCGACATTATGGAACAAGTGCTTCACCCGGCGCTTCCCGGCCATCCCCAGCACCATCTTTGGCAGCGGGACTTTAGCGGTTCCACCGGACTCTTTGCATTCGTGCTGAAAAAAGAGTATCCCGAAAACCGGGTGGCCGCCTTTGTGAATGCCCTGAAACTCTTCAGACTCGGTTTCAGCTGGGGCGGCTATAAAAGCCTGTTGACCGTCGGGCAATACCGGCGCACGGCCGTATCGGATTATAAAGAGCGCACCATATTCAGGGTAAACATCGGGCTGGAGGATCCCCGTGATCTGGTGGCCGACTTACAAAGCGGGCTGGAGCATCTCGGCAGCCGTCAGGAAACCGCTAATGCCTGAACAGCATGACTATACCCGTCCGGATTATTCTTCAGCGGCCCTGGTAACAATCGATACGCAAGTCGCGACCCTGGATAAGCGCTCCCTGGAAATCCCCGGAACCTCAGCCGTCCTGCCTGCGATGGGTCGCCTGGCGACGGCCTTTCGGTCGGTCGGCAAACCCATTGTGCACATCGTTCGCATTTACCGGCCCGATGGCCGGAACGTGGACCTGTGCCGCCGGTCTGCGGTCGAATGCGGCGCAGAGTTTATCCTGGCAGACACGGATGATTGTCAGCTGGCTGCTGATCTGTTGCCCGACAACGCCGGGCCGTTGGACTGTGCCGGCTTGCTTGACGGACAGGTCCAGGCACTGTCGGCCAATGAAGTGGTCATGTACAAACCCCGCTGGGGTGCTTTTTATGAACCCCCCCTTAATAAGCATTTGCAGGCCTGTAACGTGAATACGATAATCTTTGCCGGCAGTAACTTTCCCAACTGCCCGCGTACCTCCATCTATGAAGCCAGCGAGCGTGATTATCGAATAGTCGTAGCGCGTGACGCCCTTTCGGGCCTTTATGAACGCGGCATCAGCGAACTGCAAAACATCGGCGTCCGTTTTTTGACGGTTGCCGACCTTATCGAGCAGCTTAATCATCAGCCTTCCGGAGAACAATATGATCAGTCGGGTTAGCCAGCCATTCATCGTTGTCCTGCTCCTATGTATCAGCCTTTGCCCGGCCCAGGCCCAGGCGGACCCGGAACCGGCGCAGGTCAATCTGCTGGCCGATGAAGAATATGTCGGTACCATTGATCACAAAAAGACCCGCTATTTGAAAATTACCCTGCAGAATCTCACAGTGGAACCCGCAACCTGCCTGATTGCCTTTTACCGGGAGCGCATCGAGCTGAGTACGGATCGCATGGGCCCGGTTGAATTTCGGACCTTCACCCTTGAAGATGAAGGTGATCACCAGACACGCGTCTGGACCACGCTGAACTTCGACGAATTTACCCTGAATGTGACCACCGGGCATGTGCAGGTAATTGTGGAACAGCTCAAGTCACTGAATTAGTATGAAAAAAGGCAATGGCAAAACGACCCGGGGTGATCGGCGCCGATATTTTGAAACTGCGCGTGGTTCGGCTTTGGAATGTGCCGCAATACAAGATGTACTGGTTGTGGGGAAGGTACTTGACAAGGATGAAAGCACCTTACGCAAATGCGAATTGGATAGGATTGCTGCAATGTTAAGCCGCCTTGGCGGGAGAGGATACCAAGTACAAGAGGAGATCGAGTCTTATAATAGTTTCGATCCCGATTAAAACCTTCTAAAATTGCTGCATCGATTACTAAAAGCACCTGAACCTGCTGCAAGTAGCTGCAAGGAAATTCAAAGTGTCAGATTACTCCCCAGAAAAACAGCGCGTCATCGATCAGTTCCGCCGACACGTAAACTCGGCCAAAGCCGACTTCTGGGAAGAAGTCGGCATGCCGCTGGTGCTCGGCCGGCGGGAAGGGCCTTTTGCCTGGGATGTGGACGGCCGCAAACGGGTCTTCAATCTGCACACCAACGGCGGCACCTATAATCTCGGCCACCGCAACCCGGAAATCATCGCCGCGCTGACCGACGCCCTGCAACAATCCGATATCGGCAACGGACATCTCATCAGTCACGGTCGCGCCCGCCTGGGGGCTCGCCTGGCCGAGCTCATGCCCGGTGACCTTGATTATACCGTGTTTGGTGTCGGCGGCGGTGAAGCGGTTGATCTGGCTTTTAAGGTGGCTCGCGCTTACACCGGTCGCCCCCTGATCCTGTCCGTCCGGGGTGGCTACCACGGACATACCGGCCTGGCCATGGCCGCGGGTGACGAAAAATACAGGGCCCCGTTCGGCCCCCAGCCCCCGGGATTCGCCCAGGTTCCCTTCGGCGATGCCGGGGCCCTCGAACAGGCCCTGGGGCCGGAAACCGCCGCAGTCATCCTGGAAACCGTTCCGGCCACCCTGGGTATGCCCCTGCCACCGGAGGGATACCTCCTGCGGGTCCGGGAGTTGTGTGACCGTTGCGGTGCCCTGTTGATCATGGATGCGGTCCAAACCGGTCTGGGCAGAACCGGTAGACTCTGGGGTTTCGAACATTTTGACATTCTGCCCGACATGGTGATTCTGGGCAAAGGCTTGTCCGGGGGCATCTACCCGATCACGACCACTGTGCTGCGCACCCCTCTGGAATCAGTATTCCACGCCGACCCCCATATCCACGTGTCCACTTTCGGCGGGGCCGAACCGGGCTGTGCGGTTGCCTTGAAGGTGCTGGGGATCTCCGCCGCACCATCATTTTTGGAACATGTCAACACCCTGGCCGACCGGTTCCGCACCGGCATAACCCGGTTGGCGGCCAAGCATGCTATTCTCGAAAACCTGCGTCAACTGGGCCTGTTCATGGGCCTGAAAATGAAAACAACGGACTGCGGACCACTGCTGTCCCTGGCGGCGTATAAACATGATCTCCTGGTCGTGTACGCCTACAACGACAAATCCGTGGCCCAATTGCTGCCGCCCCTGGTGATCGATCCAGACCAGGTTGACTGGGTCGTCGAGCGCCTGGACCGGGCTTTGGGGGATGTACAGCTATTTTTTTAAGGGTTGTAGTGGTCCAGTAAAAACGGACACGGTTTTAAGCAGCATTGTTTAATTGTTCTTTTTCATAATTAATCGGGCTGAGATATCCCAGCGTCGAATGTA
>Ga0209783_1000005_pt1 | contig 132673 bp, 122 predicted proteins | sample WorMetfiPIANOSA1_FD_187395 | JGI IMG/M metagenome (GOLD analysis project Ga0209783, IMG submission 187395) | Marine gutless worms symbiont microbial communities from Max Planck institute for Marine Microbiology, Germany - Olavius filocauda... | ecosystem: Host-associated > Annelida > Digestive... | reverse complement strand
CTACATCGGCTTCTACAATGCGATGCGGCTACATTCGACGCTGGGATATCTCAGCCCGATTAATTATGAAAAAGAACAATTAAACAATGCTGCTTAAAACCGTGTCCGTTTTTACTGGACCACTACACTCTCCAGATGCACTGGAGAAGGGGTTCCCCGTTCAAGGTTCCCGGTTCCGGATTAAAACCTTTGAACCTCTGAACCCTGAACCTTTGAACCATATGATTCCCGGAGGGAAGCAATGAAAACCTTCAGCGGCACCGCCCTGTTCCTGGATCGCGCCGATATCAATACCGACGAAATCATACCGGCCAAATACCTGACCGAAAATACCAAGGAAGCCCTGGCGCCCTTCCTCCTGGAAGACCTGAAACTGGATGGGTTCACCCCGGGGGAGAGCACCCGGGATGTATCCGTTATCGTAACCCGGGAAAATTTCGGCTGCGGATCGTCGCGGGAACACGCGCCCTGGGCCCTGGAAGTAAACGCTATCAACCTGGTCATCGCCCCCAGTTTTGCCCGGATTTTCCGGCAGAACATGTTCAACTGCGGCATGATGGCCGTGGAACTGCCCGCTGAAACGATCGATCAGCTCTTTACCCGTTTTGCCGGACAGCCGACAACCATCACAACGGATTTCGAAAATGCAGCCCTTACCATCACAGCTGCCGATGTTTCTGAAAGGGTCCCGTTTTCAATCTCACCTTTTGACCGCGCCCTGGTCGAGGCCGGGGGTTGGGTTGACTATGCCGATAGGAATTACTAGAAGCTATCTCAAAAAAGTCTTTTGGCCCAATCTCGGCGTTGGGCGCCAAATTCAAATCCTCGAAATACAATAGTATTCCTCCGGTTCGAATGTAGCGCCCGCCTTGACCTTGAACCAAAATCCGTTTTTTGAGATAGCTTCTAGCGGCTATCAGGGCCGCCGGAATCTCCCGCGGAATTATAATTCCTTGCCCCCATGGGGCAAACTCCTTATACTTTGGAAATAATGCACCCCTAAGCAGCTGCGTTCTACACCGCATAAGATCGGTACGCAAACTCCCGGCCGGAAAGGCAGCGGACAACATGGTTCTGAGAAAACTGTTTGGCCACGGCTCAAAGAAAGCCTACGGCCCTGAAAAACGGGATTTTGTGCGCCTGGTCTATCCCCCGGATAAACGCCCGATCCTGACGGTAGGCGACAACTCCTTTGAAGTCCTCAACATCTGCGAAACCGGGATCAAATTCCTGAATCAAATGGAAAAGCCCTTCCCCAGGCAGGTCTTTGGCAAAATTACGTTTCAGAACGGTGGTTCTATTAAGATTAATGGGAAGATACGATGGGAAGGCGGCCCCGAAGTCGGCATGTTTGTCACCCGGATTCCCGCCTTTGTCATCAAGCAGGAGATTCGCACCTTCATCCGTCGCGAAGCCAGCGCAGATACTGTAGTAACAGGTGGTGCCACCCTGGAGGCCGCCCGGCAGGAAATCGAGCTGGAAGACGACGAATAAATTCCAGCCTATAAACCGCGACGCTACCTGATCAGCAGCATGCCTTAACTTTTGATCACTTTCAACTTTGGTTCACTGCAGGCCGTTTGGGCATCAAACAACCCGGTTGCGGATCGTCCCGACCTCACTCACACTGCACTCCACCACGTCACCTGTTTTCAAGGTAATCGGCGGATCCCTGAAGATGCCGACCCCGGAAGGCGTGCCGGTTGATATGACATCACCGGGCACCAGGGTAATGTCCTGGCTGATGTTCTCCACGATGGTGGGGATATCGAAAATCATGTCGCGGGTGTTGCCGGACTGCATGACTTCCCCGTTCACCCGGGCGGTCAGGGTCAGGTTGTTCAAGTCTCCTATCTCATCGATCGTGACGAGCGCCGGCCCCATGGGCGCAAAGGTGTCAAAGGCTTTGCCCCGGAACCACTGGGAGTCCGCAAACTGGGCTTCCCGCCCGGAGACGTCGTTCATCACCATAAAGCCGGCCACGAAGTCGAGAGCCTGTGCGGCAGCAATGGCCTTGCCGCGTTTTCCGATGACCAGGGCCAGCTCAACTTCCCAATCGATCTGGCCGCTGCTCTGCGGCATCTGAATGTCATCATATGGTCCGCTGACTGTGTTCGGGGTTTTGCAGAAAATCAACGGAGAAGGCGGATTCTCGAATCCGCCTTCTTTGGCGTGCTCAGCGTAATTTTTACCCAGGCAGATAATCTTGGAAGGCGCCGGTATCGGGCTGCCCAGACGCACATCCATTGTATCTCCCGGAAAATCACACCCGGCTATTTTGGACAGCCACCCCTCTTCAAAGAAAGCTTCACCAAGAGCGGGTATCCCGGGATATGCTTTTCCCAGATCCACGATGCGGTCCTCCCGCAGTAAGCCGGGTTTCTCCCGCCCCTTTTCACCGAACATTACGAGTCGCATGGTGTTTTCTCCGTTCCCTTATTTTCGCCCTGCCCCTCCAGGACACCGTCGCGGTAGTTCTGGCCGGCATACCAATCGATCTGCCGGCAGATGCCCCTGATGATGCTGACTTCCCGCGCACGCAGCTGCAAACGATTCAGAAAGTGACGAATTTTGTTCATCCAATAGTCGGTATTTTCAGGATTGATATAGTTAATCCGGACCAGGATATCCTTGACCTGGTCATACATGCCATCCAATTCGTGCCGGTTGGCCAGGCGGGGCGCAAATGCATCGACCGCCTTAAGCGAGGCCCTGAAAAGTTCGTAGCTGAGAATCATCACCGACTGAGCCAGGTTAATGGATGAAAACGCTGCTGTGGGGATATGTACCAGCTGGTGACACAACCGCAGGTCTGCGTTGGTCAGGCCCCGGTCTTCGGGACCGAATACCACCGCGATCTGATTCTCAAGTGACAGGGGGGCCAGTTTTTCAGCCATGACTTCCGGCGAATTCAAAACAGGACGCTGCCCCCCCAGGCGGGCAGTCGTTCCAACCACGTAGTTGAAATCCGCCAGGGCGGTTTTCAGGTCCGGAAAAATCCGGATTCTTTCAACCACGGCCGCGGCCGCATGGGTGGCCAGTTTGTTGACCTGGGCCAGATCGTAGTTCTCCGGATCCGCAACCCAGAGTCGACCAATCCCCATGTTGCTTACCGCCCTGGCGGCGGACCCGATATTTTCCGGGTAACGGGGCCGCTGCAGGACAATGGTAATATTGTCCAGATTCAGTTGTTCCGTCATCAGCCTGTGATTTCAAACGCGTTGAAAAAGTAGCCGATTTCAAAGGCCGCGGTTTCGGGGGCGTCGGAGCCATGCACCACGTTTTTCTCGATATCGGTGGCAAAGTCCGCCCGAATGGTGCCCGGCGCAGCTTCCTTGTAATTGGTGGCGCCCATAAGCTCGCGGTATTTGGCGATGATATCATCACCTTCGAGTACCATGACCACGGCCGGGCCCGAGCACATAAAATCGGTCAGGCTCTCGAAAAAAGGCCGCTCACGGTGCACGGCATAAAATCCCTGGGCCTGTGCTTTGGTCATGTGGATCATTTTCAGGGCGGCGATTCTAAAGTTGCTGGCTTCCAGGCGTTTGACGACTTCACCGACAACACCGCGACCAACCCCGTCCGGCTTAATGATTGAAAGTGTTCTTTCCATGGTTTTATCCTTTCCGTTTATAGAAAATAACTTTCTTCAATATGCTAACCTTTTACTGAGTGTGGGGTGCATACCAGACCCGATATGGCAAGTCAACATGGTCAGGCCTCTTAGAAGTTATCAAAAAATACTGCAAATCAAAAAAAATACCGCTTTTTTTCCCACCCTAATACCCGCAGGCGCAATAATAAAGCTTAACTATATGATTTTTTTGCAAAATATCTATTTCACAATAGTGTGATCTGGTTCATCCCAAAATATTAGTCAAGGCAATATCCCCCCTTATTCACATACGTTAGCACTCTCACGCCGGCTGTTAACTCTGGGCCGGTTCGAATTGACAGAATTCGGTTTATAGCTTAACTATAGGGTTCTATTTAACAGTGAGGTTTTAAAGAACATGCGCAAGAAAAAAGTAGCAGAAACCGTCGGTGCTTTCCTGGGCTCCGATTCCGAATTCGAGGGCCGGCTTTCTTTCCAGGGAACGATCCGGATCGACGGACGCTACAAGGGCAATATTTCAGTGGACGGCACGCTCATTGTTGGTCCTTCCGGCCGCTTGGATGCCGACATCAACGCCTCCAACATGGTAATCAGCGGCGAAGTCACAGGAAACATGACGGCCAAAACCAACATTGAGGTGCATGCCTCCGGAAAAGTCTACGGTAACCTGGTTGCACCTACGGTGACCATTCATACCGGCGCCGTGTTCCAGGGCCAATGCCACGCCGGAGAAAAAAGAAGCGCATCCCAGGATTCGCGGCCCCGGCTGCATACCGTCATGCCGGAAGCGCCCCCGGATGAACCGCCCAAATCTGACGACGAGGTCATTAAGTCCGCGTGAAGTGTATAACCCACCGCCCACGGACAGAGAACTGAAAATGCCGATTTATGAATTCTATTGCCATAAGTGCAATACCATTTTCAATTTTTTCTCCAAGACCATCAACACCCGCAAGAAACCGACCTGTCCGCGGTGTAAAAAGGTAAAGCTCACCCGCCAGATGTCGGCCTTTGCAACCACCGGCCGGGCTTCGGAAGACGAGTCGATGGCCGATCTGCCCTTTGACGAGCGCACCATGGAAAAAGCCGTGGGCATGCTCGCCTCGCAAGCTGAAACGATGGATGAAAACGATCCCCGCCAGGCGGCCGACCTGGTGCGCAAGTTGACCGACATGACCGGCATGGAGCTTGGTCCCGGTATGCAAGAGGCCCTCAACCGCATGGAAAGCGGCGAAGACCCGGATAAAATCGAGGCCGAGATGGGCAACCTGCTCGAAGAAGAAGACCCGTTCACCCTGGCCGCCAAAAAAGGGCGCGCCAATACCGCTAAAAAGCCGGCCCCGGACCGGGACGAAACGCTATACGACCTCTAAGGCTATTTCACCGACACCGTCTTAATTCATTTGTAAGGCCTCAATATCAATATCAAAAAGGGAGACAACGGGTGACCGACCTCATTGAGCGACTCGCAGTTTATCAGGGCGATATCACCCGCCTGGAAGTGGGCGCCATCGTTAATGCCGCCAATACCCGGCTGGCGGGCGGTGGTGGTGTCGACGGCGCCATCCACATGGCGGCCGGCCCCGAACTTTTAGCCGCCTGCCGTAAAATCGGCGGGTGCCCCACCGGCGAAGCCCGCCTGACGGCCGGCTACCGCCTGCCGGCTGACTGGGTCATCCATACCGTGGGCCCTGTCTATCGCGGCGTCCCGGCTGACAGTCAAATGTTGACCGCCTGCTATCAAAACAGCCTGGCGCTGGCCGCGCAGAAAGAAGTCGGGACCGTTGCCTTCCCGGCCATCAGCTGCGGCGTCTACGGGTACCCCATTGAAAAAGCCGCCCGGATTGCCATCGAAACCACCCTGTCCTACTTACAGGACCACCGGTTTCCGGAAAAGGTGATGTTCGTCCTTTTTTCCGAAAAAGACGCGACTGTATATCGTGACTGCCTATCCGAGACGGCAGCTTAGAGGATCACCAAACGTTCTTCAAAATACCCGGTTCGGCACAATTATAGCGTACCGGTGAAGTGGAAAATATCCGTATCCCTTGGCCTCTTGGCCCCTTGAACCCTTGAACCCTATTCTCCAATTTTATTGGAGAAACCGTTGAAAAAGATCCTTATTGACAAATCCAGAGGACATACTTACATTGGTTTGGCTTTGAAGAATGGAACGGCCTGCAAAACTCTTGCAGGCCATTTTAATTAATAAGGAGGATATTATGGTTGAGGTAACCCCTGCGGCGACCCAACAGATCGCAGAATACTTTAATGGTAAGGAAGTGACGCCCATCAGAATTTTCCTGAATGAAGGCGGGTGAGGCGGCCCGTCGCTTGCTATGGCTCTGGATGAGTCTAATGAAAACGATGAGGTTTTCGACATCGATGGTTTCTCTTACATAGTGAACAAGAACCTGCTTGAAAAAGCCACCCCCATCAAGGTGGACTTTTCCGCCTACGGTTTCCGTCTGGACTGCTCGATCGATTTCGGCCCCGGCGGTTGCGGTGGCTGCGGATCAGCCAGCGAAGACACGCAGGAAGGATCTTCCTGCTGCGGTTAAGCCGGATGCTATCTCAAAAATAGGATTTTGGTTCAAGGTCCCATCTTCGCTCTCGGAGCTTCGCCGGACAAGCAAGGCTCCCAGAAGAGTTTATCAGCCATAGCTTCAGCGAAGGCTGAAGCTTGGGCCAACCCGTCGTCGCCTAAAAGGCTATGCCGGACAAGAAGACAATTTTGAGTTAGCCTCTAATAGTGGGGAGGGAGCATTATGTCTCGGGTGGAATACAACATTGATGAAACAGTGGCCATTGTAACACTTAATGATGGCGAGAACCGGTTCAATCCTGATTTTCTAACTGCCTTTCTGGACATACTGGACCAAGTCGAGAACGATACCGAAGCCCTTACCCTGGTGGTGACGTCGGCCCATGAAAAGATTTTTTCCAACGGCATCGATCTGGAATGGGTGATCCCGGTTATCCAGAAAAACGATATCGAAACTGCCAAGGCTTTCTTCTACCAGTTGAACGCCCTCTTCAAACGGACCGTCACCTATCCCCTGCTGACCGTGGCGGCCATTTCCGGGCATGCCTTTGCCGGGGGTGCCATCATGAGCTGTGCATTCGATTTTCGGTTCATGCGCAGCGATCGCGGCTACTTCTGTTTTCCGGAAGTGGATCTCGGGATTCCGTTCCTGCCCGGGATGAATGCCCTGCTGTCCAAAGCCATCCCCCAGTACAAGCTGGAGGAAATGGAATACACCGGCTGCCGGCTGACAGCCGCGCAGTGCGCAGAGCACCACATGATTACCAAGGCCTGCCACCAGGATGACCTGCTGAATGAAACCCTGTTGTTCGCCAAGTCCCTCAACAAGAAACGGGCCATCGTGCAGGAGATGAAATTACGCTTGAACCAGCCTATCATCACGGCCATCGATAAAGAGGATCCACCCTACATTGAATCCGGCCAGTTCAATATCGGCTAGGGAGGCACCATGGAAAAATTTCTGGACTTTGTCAGATCCCGCCGCAGCATTCGCAAATATTCAGACCGCGACGTTAGCGATGCAACCCTATCCGCAATTTTCGAAGCTGTCCGCTGGTCGCCCTCCTGGGCCAATACCCAGTGCTGGGAAATCGTGGTTGTCCGCGATCCGGCCACCCGGGCATCGCTGCAGGAAACCATCGGTCCCAAAAATCCCGCCACCAGGGCCATCACGGCCGCACCGGTCCTGATCGCCCTGTGCGGCCGTCGGAATCGCGCGGGTTTCTATAAGGATGCGGTCACCACCAAGTTCGGGGACTGGTATATGTTTGACCTGGGCATTGCCACCCAGACACTGTGCCTGGCCGCGCACAATGCCGGCCTGGGCACGGTTATCGTCGGACTTTTCGACCACGACCGCGCCGGCCGGATCATCAACGTTCCGGCAGACGTCGAATTGGTCGCCCTGATACCCATGGGATATCCGGATAAAATAGGCCGTGCGCCTGATCGCCGGGACATTGCGGACTTCGTGCGGGAGGGGTCGTTTTAAATTGACAACGGAACCGGATGGCATCCTCCAGATCTGCCGGGTGATCTTTTCCCTCAGTTTCGTAGTTGCCCTGACCGGGGCCATGGCCCCCGGGCCCCTGCTGACTTACACCATCATCAAATCCGCCCGGAAGAGAAAACGCGGCTGGCTGATGGGGGCCTGGATCATCGCCGGTCACGCCCTGCTGGAAATGGTCATCATCTTCACCCTGCTGCTGGGTTTTTCATTTGTCCTGAAGCACCCGGTGGTGGTCAAAGGCATCGGGTTGGCCGGCGGCCTCATCCTGGTCTGGTTCGGGGTCTCCATTATCCGGGACATCATGCGCCAGCGGATCTCGACCGCATTTATGGACGCAGCTGATGAGAAGCAACCTGCCCGGGCAAGCGACAATCCCGTCCTGGGCGGCATATTGATCTCCATGGCCAATCCATATTGGTGGATCTGGTGGGTGACGATCGGGTTTGCCTTCATCCTTGAATTCGATATCAGTTTCCAGAACTGGCCCCGGCTGCTGGCCTTTTTCCTGGGGCATGAAGCCGGCGACCTGGCGTGGTATCTGCTGGTTTCCACCCTGGCCTATTTCGGGCTGCGGCACCTCAACCGCAAAATTTACTACGGCTTCCTGACCCTGTGCGGACTCTTTATGATTGCCTTTGGCATATACCTGGGCAGTGCCCCTTTTCTAACCCCTCTGGCTTGATACATTTTTTTACAATTCGATACATTTTACCAACAGACGGCCCTTGCGCCCTGTGGTAGGTTCCTGGTCACTGGAACCGGCTTCAGGGCCCCGCCCCAATGCCCGTTAAACCACCTTGCCTGCCCCATCGACGGCGCTGAAGCTGGTCCCATCCAAAAAATACTTGACAATGCCCGAAGGTCCATTATATTTAGACATCCTAAATATTAAACTAACAAATAATTAGCATGGGCACTATTTATGACTTCTAATAAAAATATCGATCTGGCCTGGCAGATATTTACCAACGGGCGCAAAATCCATGAGTGGGTATTCCAATTGGAAAACCGCTATATGGTCAAAACCGGGGTCAGCAACGCCTTTGGTGAACTCTCCTTCGCCCAGATGCGGGCTTTGAAATTCGTAAAAACCAAGGGACAGGTATCCATCACCGAATTGGCGGAGCTATTGAATGTTTCCGCCCCTTCCGCCTCCACCATGGTGGACCGCCTGGTTGAAAAAGGCGTCCTGGTCCGCGAGCCGGACCCGGCCGACCGCCGCAAGGTAATTGTCACTATCTCGCAGGATATGGTCGCGATCACCGAACAGATAGAAAAGGAAATTTTCAGCAACTTTGTCGACCTGGTGGAAAAACTCGGTCCTGAATTCGCTGATGACTGGCGCCGGGTGGTTGGTAGAATAGCACAGGTATTGGACAACGAAATGTCGTCAAAATGAGCACAGAGGAAAGCGCTATGAAGAACATTATTAGGCAAATAAACAGTCGACCGGTGATCAAACGGGTCGTCATCTGCGCCGCCATCCTTTTTTTCGGGTTTGCCGGCATGTCCCTGCTGGCCGCCTTGAAAAAACCACCGACGGAGGCCAAAACCGAAGAACGGCCTATCCGGGTCGAAGTCCTGGAGGTCAGCGCTGAAACCGTGCCGGTAACGATCACGGGCTATGGCGAAACCCGGGCCTTGAGCACGGTGATCATCGCCCCCGAGGTGACCGGCAAAATCGTCGCCACCCATCCGCGCCTGGAGACCGGGGAAGTTATTCCCGCCGGGGAAGTACTGTTTAAGATCGACCCCCGGGATTACGCTGCCAATACAGCCAACGCCCGGGCCAACGTCCGGCAGTTGGAAAACACCGTGCTGCGGCTGCAAAAACAATATGAAATCGACCGTAAACGGCTGAAAACCCTGGAACGCAACCGGGACCTGGCTGTCGGTGAATTCGAGCGGCTCAAAACCCTGTTGGAGAAAGACACCATCGGTACCCGCTCGGGCGTGGATGCGGCTGAAAAAGCGGCCAATGCGGCCACTGACCAACTCGATCAGATGAATCAGGCCCTTGCCCTGTATCCCATCCAGATCCAGGAAGCCAAGAGCGGCCTGGCCGCCGGCCGGGCTCAACTTGAAATTGCCAAAGCGAATCTTGAGCGTTGCACCGTCCGGGCGCCCTTCACCGGGCGTATCAGTGCGGAAGCGCTTGAACTGGGTCAATATGTGAATCCCGGCTATCAGGCCGTCACCCTGGCCAACGATGCAGTGCTGGAAATCCTGGTCCCCCTGGACATCCGGGATGCCCGTAAATGGCTGCGCTTCGACACCCAGAACGGCCCGGCCACCGCCTGGTTTCAGAACCTGTCGCGCACACCCAGCACGATCCGGTGGACCGAATCCCCCGCCACCCATACCTGGGAAGGCTTTTTAGACCGGGTGGTCAAGTTCGACCAGAAAACGCGCACCCTGACCGTAGCTGTGAAAATCCCGGCTGCCAATGCGGTAACCACCGACCGGAATCTGCCGCTCGTGGAAGGGATGTTCTGCTCCGTGGAAATCCCCGGCCTGCCCATGGAAAATGTTTACCGGCTGCCGCGTTGGGCAGTCAGTTTCAGCAATAAAGTGTTTACAGCCCAGAACAACCGTCTCAAGACAGTGGCTGTAACGGTCGTCCGCAGTCAGGGCGAAGAGACTTTCGTGGCCGCGGGCCTCAAGCCGGGTGACCGGGTCATTACGACCCGCCTGGTCGACCCCTTGGAGAACTCACTCTTGGAAATTGTAACTGGAAAATCCTGAAAGCAGATCATCCCGTAGGCATTCAGATTGAAGCGGCTTAAGCGGTAAAACCGGCAAGCTCTCAGTCCGAAAACCTGGAGTAAATAAACATGAAAAAAGTCCTATCCGCGTTCGCGCGCAATACCGTCTTTGCCAATATCGTGCTGGTCATGATCTTTGTGGCCGGATGGTTCGCCACCAAATCCATTATCCGGGAAACCTTTCCGGAATTCTCGCTGGACATGATCATCGTGTCGGTCCCCTACCCTGGTGCCGACCCGGAAGAGGTAGAAGAAGGCATCAGCCGCAAGATCGAAGAAGCCATCGAGGGCGTGGAGGGCATCAAGCTTTATACCACTGAATCCCGTGAAAACCAGGGCGCTGCGAATATCGAGGTCAAAGAGGACTATGATGTAAACGAGGTCCTTGACGATGTCCGCACCAAAATCAATGCCATCTCGACCTTCCCCGTGGATGCCGAAAAACCGGTGATTTACGAACTGACCCTCAAAGATCCGGTCATCATGCTCTACCTGTCCGGCAACATGAGCGAACGCCGGCTGAAAGAGTGGTCCGAGCAGCTCAAGGACGAAATTCAGCAACTGCCGCCCGTCTCCCAGGTGGGTATCTTCGGCACCCGCGAGTATGAGATCGGCATTGAAGTCAGTGAGCAGCGGCTGCGCGAGTATGGGCTCTCGTTCGACCAGGTTACCGACGCGGTCCGCCGCAGCAACCTGAACCTGGCCGGCGGCACCATCCGCACCAAGGGCGAAGAAATCCGCATCCGGACCATGGGCCGTAAATACAGCGGCCCGTAACTCTCTTCCATCGTGGTCCTGGCCACGCCCAAAGGAGACGTCATTACCCTCGACCGGGTGGCCGAAATTGTTGACGGATTCTCCGAGGATCCCATCGATGCCACCATCAACGGGGACCCCTCGGTGATGCTGATAGTCTATAAGACCAAGGAAGAGGATTCTTTGGCCATCTCTAAAGCCGTGCAAAAATTTGTGGATGCGAAAAATGGCATCCTGCCCGCCGGGGCCAACCTCAAAGTTTTGTATGACAATACCAACATGCTGCGGGACCGGATAAACCTGCTGCTTAAAAACGGCATCATCGGTCTGTCGATCGTGTTTGCCCTGCTGTGGATGTTTCTCAATCTGCGTCTGAGCTTCTGGGGCGGTATGGGCATTCCCATTTCCATTGCCGGTGCCCTGGCCATCGTCTGGGCGTTGGGGGGCACCATCAACATGATCTCCCTGTTCGGCTTTATCATGGTGCTGGGGGTCATCGTGGACGATGCCATCGTGGTGGGTGAAGCGATCTATGTCCACCGCAAAAGCGGCAAGCCGCCGCTGCAGGCGGCAGTGGACGGCGTCTGTGAAGTCGGCATGCCGGTTGTGGCTGCGGTTGTCACTACCATCGTGGCCTTTATTCCCCTGGCCTACGTGGGCGGCATCATGGGCAAGTTCATCTCCATTCTCCCGGTCGTGGTCATCAGCTGCCTGGCCGTCTCCCTGGTGGAGTGCCTGATCCTGCTACCGGCCCATTTGAGCCACCTGCCCGATCTGAACGCCGCAGAGCAGAACATGAGCAAACTGCAGCGCCGCATCGATGTGATGCACCGCATCACCAGCCGGGGGCTCGAATGGTTCGTGAAGAATATGTACTACCCCTTTTTACGGCACGCCCTCAACTGGCGCTATGTCTCCCTGTGTACCGCCATTGCGATTCTATTGATCACGGTCGGACTGGTCCGCGGCGGCATCATCAAGTTCCAGGTGTTCCCGGCCATCGACGGCTTTATCATGACCTCCCAGGTAGAGTTCCCGGCCGGCACGCCCCCGGCGGTGACCCGCAGCGCCCTGGACCAGGTGGAAAGCGCCCTGCTGCGTCTGGCGGAAAAGTCCCAGACCAAATCCGGCGAACCGCTGCTGGCAGACCGCCTCACCCTGGTCGGCGGCACCCTCAGCGATATTCCCAGCTACGGGCCCCAATACGGGGCGGTCCAGGCCATCTTACTGCCGTCCGAACAGCGGGGCATCCATGTGGACGATCTCATGGTGGCCTGGGAAAAAGAGGTCGGCCGGATATCCGGTGTGAAATCCCTGACCTTTGAGGGTTTGTCGGCCGGCCCCCCCGGGGGCACCGATTGAAGTCTGGCTCCAGGGAACCGATATGGAGCACATCCTGGCCGCTGCCGACGACCTGATGGCCCGCTTGAATAAGTTTGACGGTGTGTACCAGATCCGCAGCGACTTCTCCCCGGGTAAAAACGAAATGCGCCTGACGCTGAAGCCGGAGGCCCGGGCCCTCGGCCTGACGGTCAGCGACCTGGCCCGTCAGGTCTACGCCGGCTATTACGGCGATGAAGCGGTCCGTCTCCAGCGCGGCCGCGATGACATCCGGGTAAAGGTACGCTACACTGCCAATGAACGCAGCCGTATGTCGGACCTGGAACAGGTGCGCATCCGGACCCCGGAAGGTCATGAAGTGCCGCTCTTTTCGGTGGCCGAAGTATCCCTGTCCCCGGGGTTTTCAACCATTACACGGACCGACGGCCTGCGCCGCGTCACCGTCAGTGCGGATGTCGATTCGAACAAGGCCAATGCCAATGAAATCTTTGCCGAGCTGATCAGGAATTTCTTCCCGGCCTTGAAGGACAGATACCCGGATGTGCACGTGGCCCTCCAGGGCGAACAGAAGAAAATGCGTGAATCGTTCAGCAGCCTCTATGTGGGTTTCCCCCTGGCCGTCCTGGGGATCTTCATCATTGTGGCCACCATGTTTCGGTCCTACGCCCAGCCCTTTGTCATCCTGTTTACGATTCCGTTCGGCATTATCGGCTCCATCTGGGGGCACCTGTTGTTGGGCTATGACCTCTCCATCATGAGCATCTTCGGCATGGTCGCCCTCACAGGTGTTGTGGTCAACGATGCAATTGTGCTAATTGAAAGGATCAACGAAAATTTTGCCGAGGGTCTGTCGTTTTTCGAGGCTATTCGCACGGGCGGGGTCCGCCGGTTTCGGGCTATCTTTTTGACTTCGCTCAGTACGGTGGGCGGATTGGCGCCCATGATCATGGAAACGAACATGCAGGCCAAGTTCCTGATTCCCATGGCCCTGTCCCTGGCCAGCGGAGTAGCCTTCGCAACCGTACTTACCCTGGTGCTGATACCGAGCCTGCTGGTCATCCTGAACGATTTCAGAAGACTTTTCTTCAGGTATAGGCATGGCCACTGGCCGACCCGCGAAGAAGTCGAGCCGGCCCGAACGAGACACCAGGACCCGCTGGAAGAAAAGCTCACGCCAAGTGGTGAACTCACGACGGTTTAAACAGAAGGAATATTACCAATACAGTTGGGTAGGAGATCTGCAATGCAACGATTTGTAACGAAGATGGCAACCATACTGCTTGTGATTTGTCTGGCTCCCGCCGGCTCTGTTTCGGCAAGCGCTGAAACCAAAAGCCAGACGGGTGCGGACATCCGGACAATCGAGGTGCTGGACCTGGACACGGCCGCCAAGATCGCCCTGGCCGAAAGCCCCACCCTGGCTGCCGCCCAGCAGCGGGTTGAACAGGCCCGCCAACTGGTCAACCAGGCCCGGGGCACCTATTGGCCGAACATCTTCGCCGATGGGTCGGTCAACCGGGTAGACCTGTCCGAAACCCAGTACAAGACTCAGGTCGCCAGTGCCCAGGTACTGAACCCGTTGGCCACGATCGAAAACCCGGACGACTATTACAAGGCCGGGGTAACGGCCAACTGGACGTTATTTGACGGATTTCGGCGTAAATTTACCAATGCTGCGGCCCGGCACGGCCAGGGGCAGAGCGAGCAGGCCCTGCTCGATGCCCGGCGCCTGCTGCTTTCCGCAGTGGCAGCCAGTTATTACCGGGCCCAGTTGGCCAGCGAAGGCGTTGCCATTGCCATGGCAGACGAATCGTTCAACCTCAAACAGGTTTCCGATGCCAATGCCCGGCTGAGGGTGGGCACTGGTGCCCTGAGCGATGTACTCAATTTTGAAATCCAGGCCAATGCCGCCAAAGACGACCTGATCAACGCCAAACAGGAATATGTCGTGTCTATGACCGGTCTGGCCGCTTTGCTGGGGATCCCGGATGCCAAATTTCCGGAAGGCCTGTCCCTGGCTGCTCTCGAGGAGGAAGCCGGCACGATCATGGAGATGCCCGAGCAGGGCAAACAAGTCACCTACGCGCACGAGCACCGGCCCGACATTCTGGCTTCAGCCAAGGGGATCGATCGGGCCGATGCGGAAATCGGCACGGCCAAATCCCGCTACTACCCTGCTTTGGTGCTGTCGGGCAACGTCAGCGGCGAACATTCTGAAAGCCGGTTTTTTGAAGGCGATGACGTCGGCAATTCGGTAGGGTTGTTCCTGACCTGGGATCTCTTTTCCGGCGGAGCGGACAAGGCCCGGATTGCCGAAGCCAAACACAAGAAAAAGGAAGAGCTAAAAAACCTGGATGCCCTGAAAATTTCCGTGGCCAACGAAGTCAACGATGCCCTGACCGGGCTTGCCGCCGCCCAAAAACAGCTTGAACTGCAGCGCAAGAACGCCTCCCTGGTCCAGCGCAATAGGGACCTGGTTGAAAAGGAATATGCAGCCGGGCAGGCCTCGCTGGTGCGGCTCAATGAAGCCCAGCGGAACCTGACCCAGGCCCAGAGCCGCCTGGCCTTTGCCCGACTCTCCCTGCGCTTTGCCTGGTCGACCCTGTACACCGCAACGGCGAAGAGCTTGGATTTATATAGCAAATACTAACTGGCCGAGACCAGTTAGGGAGGGTTCGAGGGGCCAAGGGTTCCAGGGGCCGAGTGAAAACCTGAAAACCGATTAACCGCTGCCACTTGAACCCTCGGACCCTTTTCTCCAGAGAAAATGGAGAAGTTCCATGTGTGATACTTTTGTCGCCCTGCCGCCCACGACCGCCGCGGGCAGCATCATCTTCGGCAAGAACAGCGACCGGGAACCCAACGAGTCCCAGGCCCTGGAGTTTCACCCCGGCCGGACCTACGCTCCGGGGATAACCGTGTCCTGTACCTACAGCGAAGTTCCCCAGGTAACCGAAACCCTGCCAGTGCTCCTCAGCCGGCCTTTCTGGATGTGGGGCGCCGAAATGGGGTCCAACAGCAAAGGGGTCGTGATCGGCAACGAAGCCGTCTGGACCCGCATGCCGATTGACCGCCAAGGCGGGCTGACCGGCATGGACTTGCTGCGCCTGGCCCTGGAGCGGTCGGAGGACGCGCCGGCAGCAGTTGAGTGGATCACACGCCTGCTGGCGAACCATGGCCAGGGAGGCATCTGCGGCTACCAGGACAAAAAGATGGCCTACCACAACAGCTTCCTGATCGCCGACCCCCGAACAGCCTGGGTCCTGGAGACCGCCGGACCGCTCTGGGCCGCCCGTGAGGTGAAATCGCATTACGCCATCAGCAACGGCTTGACTATCGGGGAGGAATTCGACCGCAGCCACCCTGACCTGGTAACCACGGCCCGCGAAAAGGGCTGGCTGAAAAAGGGCGCGACTTTCAATTTTGCCGCGTGCTATGCAGACTGGTTCTTTACCACCTTTTCAGCCTGTCGCCGACGGCGGAGCCGGGCTGTAGAGCTGCTTGAACGGCAGGCCGGCAGCCTGGACCTGTTGAATGCTTGCAACATTCTGCGTGACCACGGTGAAGACTCCTACCAGCCATCCGGCCATTTTTTAGGCAACCGGATCTGCGCCCATGCGGCCAACCCCCTGGCCCGCAATGCCACCCAGACCACTGGTTCTCTGGTGGCCGAATTGACACCGGATTCTCAAACCTATTGGGCCACCGGCACTTCGGCGCCCTGTACGTCCGTGTTCAAGCCCATCAGGATAGGACCGCAAACGCTGCCGGACCTGGGCCCGGCACCCGGTGCCTCTTTCGATCCGACCAGTTTCTGGTGGCGGCACGAAGCGCTCCACCGGGCCCTTTTGGCCGACTTTACCAATGGGCGCCGTAGTATTCAACAAGCCCAGCAAACTCTCGAAACAAGCTGGGTGGAAAGCGCAAACCACGTGGCGCCGGTGAATTTTTTTGATCTGACCAGCGAGGCTTTCCAGCAGACCACGGCCGCGCTTCCCGATTGGATTGAGCAGGCCAAGTCTATAAATTCCACCAGTACTTCCGGCTGGTTATACAGAAAATACTGGGCCAGGCAAAACCGCGCGGCTCAAATCCCAGCATAGCCCCCTCAATCCCAGAACCTGATTCGTTGCCGGCCGGCATTGGGCCGGTCCGGCCTCCCCGCGATACCTGTTGACATTAAGTAGCGCTTACTTTAGATCTAAAAATTCAGTTTCAATTTGACTGCCATATCTTAAAACATTTCAGGCTTGCCTGGCGCGCATTACCCGGATAAGTCTGTAATTCATTTAGAACCTATCTCAAAAAACGGATTTTGGTTCAAAATCAAGGCGGCCGCGAGGAATAACCCGGAGGAATACATCAGGTATTTCGAGGACTTATTCCAAGCGCCCAACGCCGAGTTTGGGCCAAAAGTCTTTTTTGAGATGGGTTCTAACAACCCCACCGTGAAAGGAGATGCCATGCCCAAACGCGACGACATCCGCAAAGTACTCATCATAGGATCCGGCCCTATTGTAATCGGACAGGCCTGTGAATTCGACTACTCCGGCACCCAGGCGTGTAAAGCGCTCAGATCACTGGGGTATGAAGTTGTCTTGGTCAACTCGAACCCGGCCACCATCATGACCGATCCGGGTACCGCGGATGCAACCTATATAGAGCCGTTGAATGTCAAAATCCTGACCGAGATTATCGCCAAAGAGCGTCCGGATGCCCTGCTGCCTAACCTGGGGGGCCAGTCCGGCCTGAATCTGTCCTCGGATCTGCACCAGGCTGGCGTTCTCGCCGAATACGGCGTCAAGATTATCGGGGTAAATGTGGATGCCATCCAGCGCGGCGAAGACCGCCTGGAATTCAAGGAGACCATGAACCGGCTAGGCATCGAGATGGCCAAGAGCGAAGTCGTCAACACGGTGGCGGAGGCGGAGGCGGTCGCCGAGGGCCTCGGCTACCCGGTGGTCATCCGCCCCGCTTACACCATGGGTGGCGGCGGAGGCGGCCTGGTCTACAATGTTGAAGAGCTGCGCACGATCGCCTCCCGCGGTATTGCGGCCAGCCGGGTCAACCAGGTTCTGGTGGAAGAATCCGTCCTGGGTTGGGAGGAGCTTGAACTGGAAGTCGTACGCGATGCGAAGAACCAGAAAATCACGGTCTGTTTCATTGAAAACGTGGATGCCATGGGCGTCCATACCGGGGACAGCTATTGTACCGCCCCCATGCTGACCATTGCACCCGACCTCCAAAAACGGCTGCAGGACTACTCCTACGCCATCGTGGAAGCCATTGAGGTGATTGGCGGAACCAACGTCCAATTTGCCCACGATCCCAAAACCGGTCGGGTAGTTGTCATTGAAATCAATCCGCGGACTTCGCGCTCTTCAGCCCTGGCTTCCAAGGCCACCGGTTTTCCCATCGCCATGGTCTCCTCCCTGCTGGCCGGGGGCCTGACCATGGATGAAATCCCTTACTGGCGGGACGGAACACTCGAAAAATATACACCGTCCGGTGACTATGTCGTGGTTAAATTCGCCCGTTGGGCCTTTGAAAAATTTGCCGGCCTGGAAGACAAACTCGGCACCCAGATGCAGGCCGTGGGCGAAGTCATGAGCATCGGGAAAAATTATAAGGAGGCCTTCCAGAAAGCCATCCGCAGCCTGGAAATCAACCGCTACGGCCTCGGGTTCGCCAAGGATTTCAACACACTGCCCCTGGAAAAACTCCTAAGCATAGTCGGAACCGCCACCAGTGAACGCCAGTTCATCATGTATGAAGCCCTGCGCAAGGGTGCCGATGTCCAGAAACTGTACGAACTCACCCACATCAAACCCTGGTTTATCGAGCAGATGCAGGAGCTGGTGCAGCTGGAAGAGACGCTGCTCACCCACAAGGGGCAGCTGCCGCCGGACGATCTTTTCCTGCAGGCTAAAAAAGACGGTTTTGCCGACCGCTACCTGGCCCAGCTGCTCGACCTCCCGGAAGCAGATATCCGCGCCAAACGCCTCGCCCTGGGGGCCGCCGAAGCCTGGGAGCCGGTCCCGGTCAGCGGTGTGGAAGATGCGGCCTATTACTTTTCCACCTACAATGCGGATGATCTGGTTTCGGTCACCGACAACCGCAAGATCATGGTCCTCGGCGGCGGCCCCAACCGGATCGGCCAGGGGATCGAGTTCGACTATTGCTGCGTGCATGCAGCCTTTGCCATCCGGGATGCGGGATTTGAGTCCATCATGGTCAACTGCAACCCGGAAACGGTGTCTACGGACTATGACACCTCCAACAAGCTGTACTTTGAACCGCTCACCACCGAGGATGTGCTGAGCATTTATGAAAAGGAAAAGCCGGAGGGCGTCATCGTCCAATTCGGGGGCCAGACGCCCTTGAACATCGCCGGCGAACTGGCCGCGGCCGGGGTCAAGATTATCGGCACCACGCCGGAAACCATCGACCTGGCCGAGGACCGCGATCGGTTTCGCAGCATCATGAAAAAGCTGGGTATCCCCCAGCCCGAAGCCGGGATGGCCAGCAACATGGATGAAGCCCGGGCCATTGCCGATCGTATCGGGTATCCTTTGATGGTGCGGCCCTCCTATGTCCTCGGCGGCAGAGGCATGGAAATTGTACAGGATGAGGGGATGCTCAAGTGCTACGTGGATGCGTCCGTCGAGATCTCACCGGAACGCCCGATCCTCATCGACAAGTTTCTGGACAACGCCATTGAAGCCGAAGCAGACGCCATTGCCGACGGCACCGATGCCTTTGTCCCGGCCGTCATGGAGCATATCGAACTGGCGGGGATTCACTCCGGCGACTCGGCCTGCGTCATCCCACCCATCAGCATTGCGCCCAAACACATCGAGACCATCCGCGAGTATACCCGTAAAATAGCCATCGAATTGAATGTCGTGGGCCTGATGAACATTCAATATGCCATTTTCGACAATACGGTCTACGTGCTGGAAGCCAACCCGCGCGCGTCGCGGACCGTGCCGATCGTATCGAAAGTTTGCAACATCTCCATGGCCCGCCTGGCCACCCAGATAATATTGGGAAAATCCCTGGCCGACCTTGGTTTACAAACCCACCACATTGCCCATTACGGCATCAAGGAATCCGTTTTCCCCTTCAACATGTACCATGGCGTCGACCCGGTTCTGGGACCGGAAATGCGCTCAACCGGAGAGGTGCTGGGCCTGTCCCACTCCTTCGGCCGCGCCTTTTTCAAGGCCCAGGAAGCCACCCAGACCGCTTTGCCCATGGAAGGCACCATCCTGCTTACCATCGCGGATCGCGACAAGACCGCGGCCCTGGAACCGGCCCGCCTGTTCCGGGAACTGGGTTTCAGGATCATGGCCACGGGCGGCACCCATCAGTTTTTAAAGGAGAACGGCATCGAAACCGTGCCGGCCCGTAAACTGGGCTATGGCCGCCCGAACCTGATCGACGCCATTAAAAACGGTGAGGTCAATTTGCTGGTGAATACGCCCTCCGGCCGCCAAAGCAGCAAGGACAGCTCGGACATCCGCCGGGCAGCCATCAAGTACAAGGTGCCCTATATCACCACGACGGCCGCCACCATTGCCGCGGCCAAGGGCATCGCGGCCCGCCGCGAGGGCAAACCGCGGGTGCGGTCGCTGCAAGAGTACCATGAGAGTATAGTGTAGATACTCTGCTGACCGTCACTCCGAGAACTACGAAGAGCCCCCTACGCGTTAAGGTTATGCTTAATTGTGGGGGGGTCTTCGTTTCTGTATTCCCCAGAATGACGCAAACCGACTGCCAAAAAGGCACTTGCCAGCCTGCCCTTTATCTGCTTTACAACGAATACAATTGAGTATTGCAATAACTCGTGATTTTTTTTGATTGTGGGAGCGGCATCTTGCCGCGATAGCTTTCCAAAAGGCCCTCTTATTCGCGGCAAGATGCCGCTCCCACCCGAAAACCAAAAACTGAATAAAAAAGGGCATGCTTTCAATGACCGCACGCGAATATCACTATAAAGTTCAAATATTCTACGAAGACACCGACCACTCCGGCGTGGTGTACCACGCCAATTACCTGAAGTTTTTTGAAAGGGCCCGGGAACAGATCATGGGTGCCGCCGAACTGGTGCGGCTCTGGCGTGAGGAAGGACTGGGATTTGCTGTGTACAAGGCGGATATCATCTATCACGAAGGAGCCGAATTCGGCGACGAACTGGATATCCGCACCACCTATGAAAAAGAAAGCGACTACCGCCTGATCTGGACTCAGGAAGCCTGGCGTCCCGGGGGTCAAAAACCGGCCGTCAAGGCTATCATCCACCTGGTCTGCCTGGACCGGGACAAACAGCTCAAACCGATCCCGCCTATCCCGGATTGATCCATTTGGATGCAATATCCATTTTTTAGATTGCCCCCCAACTCAAAGGCCGGCCTGCGTGGAAAGTACTTCATAGCGCCATACAAAATTTCCCGCCACATTCAACAGATCACCATATATATAGATTGGTTCTTTGCGTTCGCCGATGATCTTGCAGGTACCGGCATCTAATCTGGTGGCGCAGTCATAAAACACTATTCGAATTTCAACGCTCTGCAGCGTGTAATGCTTGGATTTGTTTTTAATGCGTCCCCCAAACGTATATCCGTCAATGGGCGCCGGTTGGATGGTCACATCGCGAAATTCGAGTTCGGTTATCGCCATACCGGTATGGTCTGGCAGGCCCTCTGCAGGACTGGATGCAGTTAACCGGCTTACAGTTGCAGCGGCGAGCACAATGAGAAAAAGGCAGCGTGCAAATTTTAGAATTGTACGCATGGCGATCCGCCAGTTCAGTTTTACCATTTTGATCAACACATGGTGAGGCTCCCTTGACCTTGAACCAAAATCCGTTTTTTGAGATAGCTTCTAGTCTTCTCCGTGAAAAAGCCGGATCTGCTTCTCCTGGAAGGTATAGGACCAGTGGCGGTATTTCATAAACCGGGCGGCCCCTTCCCGGTCCCCGGCCTCGATGAGTTCAATGAAGGTATCGTGCTCGCCGCAGTTGCGCTTTTCCCACCCCACATTGTAGCGGTGGCGGGGGAAATCGTAAAGACGCTGTTTCAAAGGCGTGATGAGGCGCATCAAAGTTTTGTTATGGTACGGATCCAGAAAAACCCCGTGGAACTCGAGATTCAAGCGATAATAGCGACCGTAGTCTTCTGAATCCAAAGCCGCCAGCTGTTCCCGGTTCAACTGTTTCATTTTGCTGATATGATCCGGGGTGATCTGGTGGAAGACATCCAGAACCACCGACGCTTCCAGGGCGCCGAGAATGTCGTAAAACTCGCGGACATCTTCTATGGTCAACTTGTTGACCATGACACCCCGACGCGGAAGAATGGCAACAAATCCCTCGGTCTCCAACTGGATCAGGGCATCACGCAAAGGCGTCTTGCTGATGCCCAACTCCTGGCTGATCTGATTGAGGTTCAGCGTAGCACCGGGCGCCAGGTTTCCGTTCTGCATCTCGTCGCGCAGATAGAGATAAATCTGCTCTCGTAAAGATTGCGTATTGATATGCATGTCAGCACGCTTTCTCAATGGCTGTTTGCACCGCGGACACAATCTGGTCCACCTGTCCGCGGGTGACGATCAGAGCTGGTGCAAAGTTCATGATATTGTTCAAGCCGGGAATACTGCTGTTGGTCCGGCCGGCCAACACCCCTTCAGACGTGAGGTTGGCCATGATATTTGCCATGACGGCTTCGGAAACGGGTTCTTTGGTCGCCTTGTCCGCCACGAACTCCAGGCCGCAGAACAGGCCCTGGCCGCGGATATCACCAACCAGCGGCAGGTCGGCCAGTTCCTGCAGGCGTTCCAGGAGATAAGCACCCATGGCCCGGCTGTTTTCCACCAGGTTTTCTTCCTCAATTATGCGGGTATTTTCCAGGGCACCGGCAAAAGCTCCGGCGCAGCCGCCGTAGGTACTAATATCTCTGAAGTAGTCGAGGCGGGTTTCGGAATCGGCAGGGTCGTTTAAGAACATATCAAAGATATCCTGCTTCACCACTGTAGCCGACAGGGGCATATATCCACCGACCAGGCCTTTAGCCAGGGTCACAAGGTCCGGGTCCACATCGAAATGCTCATATCCCCAGAACTTGCCGGTCCGGCCAAAACCGCAGACAACTTCATCCATGATAATCTTGACATCGTATCGCTTACTGATGTCCTGGATAATCGGGAAGTATTCGGTTACCGGCACAATGATGCCGCCGGCGGCGGTTATCGGCTCGACAATCAGTGCGCCGACACACTCCGGCCCCTCCCGGTTTATGACCGCTTCCAGTGCATGCGCGCAGTCGATACCGCAATCCGGGTATTGCTTATCAAAAGCGCAGCGATAGCAGAGGGGATGGGGAATGGCAGCAAATCCCGGCACCAGTGGTCCGAAATCCTTTTTGCGTTCTTCCTGGCCGGTGGCGCTCAAAGCCGCCAGGGTGGTGCCGTGATAGTCCCGGTCCCGGTAGAGGATCTTGTAGCGGCCCTTGCGGTCCGGATTGATGGCCGCCGCCTGCCGGATAATCTTGAAAGCCTTCTCGTTGGCTTCACTGCCGCTGTTGGAAAAGTAGACCTTGTGCAGGGTCGGCATCAGTTCAACCAGTTTGGCGGCAAATTGAATGGCGGGCACGTTGCCGTAAACCCCGGCAAAATAAGCCATCTTCTTCAACTGGTTCGCGACGGCATCGGCAATGCTGTCGCGTCCGTAGCCGGTGCCTACGCTCCAGACGCCGCCGGAGGATGCATCAAGATATTCCCGCCCACGGATGTCACGGACAACCAGCCCATCACCTTCCACGATGATCATCTGCTCCTGGTTTTCAAAGAGCTTGTGCGGTTTCAGGTGATGCCACAGGTAGTCCCGGTCACTCTGAACCACCGCTTCGATGTCATAGGCGTTCTGGTTATCGGTCGCTGCCATGACTTTTCTCCTTAGTAGATAATCCAAAATTCAGATCTTGAGTGGGAGCGGCATCTTGCCGCGAATCCGGTATCCTGCTGGAACGCTTTTCGCGGCAAGATGCCGCTCCCAAAGCAATTGACCATAGCTGTATAGAAATCTGACACGCAGGCTTCGAACCGAGGTGTATAGCCTTTCGCTTTCTGCAGACTAGAACCTATCTCAAGAAACGGATTTTTGTTCAAAATCAAGGCGGGCTTAAGGTGCCCCGCGTTGCGGGACTTCCCGCTAGATCTATTCCTCGACGGAGGGTCGCAACCCGCAGGAATTCTCGAGTATTTTGAGGACTTGAACCGAGCGCCCAACGCCGAGTTTGGGCCAAAAGACTTTTTTGAGATGGGTTCTAAACACCTTTTTGAGCCCGCATATCAGCTGCATCTATCCCGGCTACCGCAACAGGCTTTTTCATGGCATCACGGCGGAATGGTTCGCCCAGTTCCTGGTTCGTGAGCACTTCGATAAACGTGGTTTTACCGGCTTCCATCTGGTCTTTGATTGCAGTTTTCAGTTTCGCGGTCAGGTCTTCCATGGTGGCAGCCCGTACCCCCTCAACACCGCAGGCCTTGGCAATCTCGGCGTAATTGACATTGGGGTTCAGTTCGGTCCCGACAAAATTGTCATCAAACCACAGAGTTGTATTGCGCTTTTCAGCCCCCCACTGGTAGTTGCGGAAGATAATCATGGTAATGCCCGGCCAACCGTCACGCCCGCAGGCCGTCATCTCATTCATAGAGATTCCAAAGGCGCCGTCGCCGGCAAAACCGACCACAGGTACATCGGGTTGGGCGATCTTGGCACCGACAATCGCCGGGAACCCGTAGCCACAGGGCCCGAACATACCGGGGGCCAGGTATTTCCGACCGGCTTCGAAGGTCGGGTAGGCATTGCCGATGGCGCAGTTGTTGCCGATGTCGGAAGAGATGATCGCCTCGGCAGGCAGGGCGGCTTTGATGGCTCGCCAGGCCATGCGGGCCGTCATTTTCTCCGGTTCGCGGTCACGGGCCCGCTCGTTCCAGGTAGTTCCGGGGTCGTCTTCCTCATGGTCCAAGGCAGCCAGTTCCTGATACCAGGCAGCCTTGGTGGCGGCGATTGCGGCCCGGCGTTCTTCGCGTCCGGCATCACCGGCCGATTCTGTCAATTGACCCAGGATGGCCTGGGCTACTTTTTGCGCGTCCCCGGCAATTCCCACGGTAACCGGTTTGGTCAGGCCGATACGGTCGGCGTTGATGTCCACCTGGATGATGGCGGCAGCGCTGGGCCAATAGTCTATGTCGTATCCCGGCAAGGTGGAGAAGGGATTCAGGCGCGTCCCCAGAGCCAGCACCACGTCCGCCTTTGAAATCAATTCCATGCCGGCCTTGGAACCGTTGTATCCCAACGGGCCGGCAAACAGGGGATGGCTGCCCGGAAAGGCATCGTTGTGCTGGTAGCCGCAGCAGACCGGGGCGTCCAGGCGTTCGGCCAACGCAATGGTGTCTTCAATGGCGCCACCAATCACAACGCCGCCGCCGTTGAGGATCACCGGAAATTCAGCCTTGGACAATAATTCGGCCGCCTGCGCAATAGCCGCTGCACCCCCGGCCGGAAGCTCGAATTCCACGATGGCGGGCAGTTCGATCTCGATCACCTGGGTCCAGAAGTCGCGGGGCACATTGATCTGGGCCGGGGCCGAGGCCCGCTTGGCCTGCAGGATCACCCGGTTGAGCACTTCGGCAATCCGGGTCGGGTGCCGCACCTCCTCCTGGTAGGCTACCATGTCTTCAAAGATGGCCATCTGCGGCACCTCCTGGAAGCCACCCTGCCCCATGGTCATATTGGCGGCCTGGGGGGTAACCAGCAGCAAGGGGGTGTGGTTCCAGTAGGCCGTCTTGACCGGGGTAACAAAATTCGTGATACCCGGACCGTTTTGGGCTACCAGCATACTCATCTTGCCGGAGGCCCTTGTGAAACCGTCCGCCATCATCCCGGCATTGCATTCATGCCCGCAGTCCCAGAACGTGATGCCGGCTTTGGGAAACAGGTCCGAGATCGGCATCATGGCCGATCCGATAATGCCGAAGGCGTGCTCGATGCCGTGCATCTGGAGCACTTTTATAAAAGCCTCTTCCGTGGTCATATGCATGGTTGCCATTGGATCTTTCCTCCTGGAGATGATGATAGTATGGGTAAAAACAATATAGTGATATCTGATATATCAGATATCAGTCCATGTCAAGATCCACATGTATCATCTTAACTTATTGAAAAATTTGTATTTTTAAAAATGTCGACAACTGTCGCACATATTTTTATGTTGCCTTGCTAATTGTCTATTCACCGGGTCCGTGCTGGCGGGCCCTGATCTTGAATTGGAGCCGCCGTCTAAATTATGCATTGCCTGGTCGTAGCCGCACACCCCCTGCCCGACAGCCTCTGCATGGCCCTCACCGGCCGTGTGGTGACTCAGCTGAAAACCGCCGGGCACACCGTCGTCCTTGAAGACCTGTGCGCGTCAAACTTCGATCCCTGCCTTTCAGCCGCGGAAAGAACCAGTTACTATAGCCCGGCTTACGATGCGGCCCTGGTTGCCGATCAGGTAGAAAGGTTGCTGGCTGCAGAGGCCATGGTGCTGCTTTTTCCCACCTGGTGGTTCGGCTTTCCGGCGGTATTGAAAGGTTGGTTCGATCGGGTCTGGGCCCCCGGGATCGCATATGACCATGCCCACAACTTCGGGCCCATAAAGCCCCGGCTGAAAAACCTGAAAAGAGTGCTGGTGGTCACCACCCTGGGAGCACCCTGGTGGGTGGACTGGCTCATCATGCGCCAACCGGTGAAAAAAGTAGTAAAAATCGCCCTGCTGAGCACCTGTGCCCCCAAGTGCAAGTTCGCGATGTTATCGCTTTATAAAGCCGAAAACCTGCCCCCGGCCAGGATTGAACGGTTTGCGGCCCGGATTGAACAACAGCTCGCGCGCTGGCCGCGCGCCTGATCAAAGGCAGTTCATGGAAAAAAACAGAACCAAGCTCATGACCATCGTCAGCATCCTGCTCATCACCGGCTTTCTGGTGACCAGCCTGGCGGCCTACTTTGTATCCCGTGCATCTTTGCGGTCGGAGATCGCCGACAACTCCCTGCCCCTGACCGGCGACAACATCTATTCAGAAATCCAGCGCGATTTGCTGCGGCCCGTGTTCATCTCCAATCTGATGGCTGCGGATACGTTTTTACGTGACTGGGTCCTGCGGGGCGAACAGGACGAAACACAAATCCGGAAATATTTGAAAGAAATCCAGACCCGGTATGATACATTCACCAGCTTCTTCGTGTCTGATCGCACCAGCACTTATTATCATGGGGACGGTATCCTGAAAAAAATATCACCTGCCGAGCCACGGGATCGCTGGTATTACCGGGTCAAGCATATGCATACCGAATACGAATTGAATATAGACCCGGATATGGCCAATAAGGACACCATGACAATCTTTGTCAACTACCGTGTCTATGACTATAAGCAGAATTACATCGGTGCCACCGGCGTGGGGCTGACCGTTAGCGCGGTAAAAACCCTCATCGAAAAATACCAGCAAAAATATGACCGTCAGATCTATATGATCGACAAAACGGGCAATGTAAAACTGGCCGGGACCAGTTTTCCCAAAACCGTCCCCAACGTATTCAAGGAGGGACACCTATCCGACTTTGCTCAAACCATTATCTCCGGCCGGGAAAGCTCTTTCAGTCATCGTAGCGACAGCGACACCATTCACGTCAATGCGCGTTTCATCCCGGAATTCGGCTGGTATCTTATCGTGGAGCAGGCCGAAACCAAAGCCACCCGCCAGATTTTCACCACCCTGCTCATGAACCTCGCCATCGGACTGGTGGTTGCAGCCGTAGTCCTGGTGCTGGTGTCACTCACCATCACGGCCTATCAAAGCCGGATCGAAACCCTGCGGGGCATTGTGCCCATCTGTTCCTTCTGCAAACAGATTCGCGATGACCAGGGCTACTGGAACCAGGTAGAGGCCTATGTGTCGAAACATACAGACGCGACGTTCAGCCACGGGGTCTGCCCGGCCTGCAAGGAAAAACACTATTCGAAATTTCTGAAGAAAGCGAAGAAGGGCTGATCTCAATATGTTGAACGAAGTGGTCATCAAATACTGCCTGGTGTGACTGCATAATTATCGGTATGCCGTCCGGGTGGCGGAGTATCTGCGAATGCAGGCCGGTATCGAGGCGCGGCTGGATAAGCGTGGAAAAATAGGTGAACTCACCGTCTGGGTGGGTAATACCCAGGTAATCAGGAAAGGTTTTTTGAAATTTCCGGATAAGCGTGACGTCCTAGCTGCCGTTCAACTACAGCTGGCAATGGACGCTTCCCAACCGGCTGGATAGCGCCAAAATCAGCTGTTGCCCGACCTGCCCCCTCCGGAAAACGCTCCCCGGATAAAGCGCATCATCTCCTGGACAATGCGCTCATCGTCCCGGGCCCCCTCCGGCCCGATAAAAATCTTCATTCTTTCCTTAAAATAATCAGAGGCATAGGAATACTGGAGCATCATGATGAGGTTGTCCAGACAGAAAGAGGCCATCCGAATATCGATACCCTTGTCAACCTCACCGGCAGCAGCAGCCTTCTCGATGAGCATCCGATAGAAGCGCGATGAGATGGTTTCCATATGGCCGGACAGCTGCCGCGAGAGATGGGACAGTCCTTCCGAGGTCATGTCCAGGTAGATCTGGGTCAATTCCGGGTACTCCTTGGAATACGACTGGGCGGCCCGCAGCAATTTTTCGATGCTCGTAAAAATATCGTCATCCGCCTGCTCGACCGCATTGATAACGCCTTCGAGCAAGGCATGCGCCCGGTCTATGATCGTGAGAAACAGGTCATCCTTGGAACCGAAATAATTGTACATGGCCCCGATGCTGATGCCGGCCCTTTTAGCGATGGTGTTGATATTGGCACCGGGAAATCCCTTATCGGCAAACTCAACCGTGGCGGCATCCAGAATGCGGGCCTGTTTTTCCTCTGAAACCTTTTTGAATGCTTCCTTATAATGCTTTCCCATTAGATACCTTTCCACCGGCAGAACAGAATCCGGAGCAACACTCATGGTGAGTGATAACTCACTCACATAAGTTTTGTCAATAAAAAACATTTAGTTATAACTTATTAACTCAAGAAACTATCGAAATTTTCTCTTGACATTTCATGAAATATCAAACATGGTATCCAAAACGAGTGAGCAATCACTCACCCTGCTCCTGCAATGCTGCCCATGCCAGCAACGAGGCCTTTTTCCAGAAAATATGAACAGCGAGGTCCCCATGGCTGAAAACAACAGCGCCGCCTATCCAATATATCGAGATGCCATCAAAGGCCTGCGCCTGCCCCTGGCTTTTGTAGACCTGGATGCGTTTGACGCCAATATCACTTATGTGGCCGCAACCCAAAAAGCATCCGGCAAAACCATCCGGGTCGCCTCCAAGTCGATCCGCAGCATCGACCTGCTTCGACGGGTATTTGATATCGGCGGACCGGCCTATCAAGGTATCCTCGCTTTTACGGTGGAAGAAGCAGCCTTCCTGGTGGAAAACGGGTTTGACGACATCATTGTGGCGTATCCTTCCGTCCAACCGTCGGATCTGGACCTTATGGTAAAGCTGACGCGCGCGAGTACCCGGGTTGCGCTGGTCATCGATTCCCGCGCCCAACTGGAACACATGTCCCGGTGCGGCAGAGCGGCCGGCGTCACCCTCGGGGCCTGTCTCGAAGTTGATATGTCCTGGCGCCCGCTCGGCAAACTGGCCCACCTGGGCATTCGCCGCAGCCCGGTGCGCCAGGCCGACGAGGCCGTGAGCCTGGTCCGGTATGCAGTCGAGTTGCCGAATGTGACGATTGAGGCCGTCATGGGCTACGAGGCCCAGATTGCTTCGGTCAATGATGCGGTCCCCGGCAGACGCCTGATGAATTCCATCTTGCGTCTGGTCAAACGGCGTTCCATGCGGGAACTGGCCCAAAGGCGCGCGCGCATTGTGGATGCACTCCGCACGGCCGGCTTTGATATCAGGGTGATCAACGGGGGCGGCAGCGGCAGCCTGGTGGCCACCGGCCGGGATCCCGCGGTTACCGAAGTAACCGCTGGATCAGCTTTTTTCGCGCCGGGCCTCTTCCGGCACTTTCACGAAGTCAGCTTTCAGCCGGCAGCCTTCTTCGCCTTGCAGATCGCCCGGATCCCGGCGCCGGGCATGGTAACCTGCCAGGGCGGCGGATACATCGCTTCGGGTGAAACCGATTTGAATAAACGCCCCTGGCCGGTGATGCCCCCCGGGCTCACCTATATTGGAATCGAAGGCGCCGGCGAAGTGCAAACCCCACTGATCCTGCCGGCTGCCTGCCTCCCGTTGTCCGTAGGAGACTCGGTATTTTTTCAGCATGCCAAAGCCGGAGAATTATGCGAGCGTTTCAACAGCCTGCACCTGGTCCAGGCTGGACGCCGCACCGGTGAGGTGGCGACCTATCGCGGCGCCGGTAAGGCGTTTCTATAAAAAGGAGAACTGCTGTGCACCCTGTCCAATCCCAGACCTATGATTTCATCTTTATCGGCGCCGGGATATCGGGACCCTTTATTGCCCATGAGCTGTGCCGGGCGGGAAGCAATTGCCTGATGATCGAAGCCGGCCGGCACTATACGCGCCACACTTACCCGCAAAATGAACTGGATGGCACCTCACAGATGTACTGGTCCGGCGGACTCGAACTGTCTACCGATGCCAAACTGGTTTTTCTGCGCCCCAAGGTGGTCGGCGGGGGATCAATCGTCAACCAGGCCCTGGTCGACCGTTTTGATGATGAGGCCTTCAATGCCTGGCGGGCCGCATCCGGCGTGGATTATTTCAATGTTGACGACATGGAGCCCTGGTACGCAAAAGCAGAGGAAGAAATCGCCATCCAGGAGATACCGGCGGAGTTTCGCAACCAGAACGCCAGGATTTTTCAAGCAGGCTTCGAGAAGCTGGGGTATCATCTGGCCCCCCTGCACCGGGCCCAGAAAGACTGTCGCTATGGAGACGGCAACTGCTGCATCGAATGTTTGAACGGCTGCCGTATCGGCAGTAAACAGAGCACCCCGGAAACCGTTTTAAAAAAGGCCCTGGAGCATGGACTGCAGCTGGTGTCTGAAACAGAAGCGGAGCAAATATCGGAAATTGACGGCGGCGTGCAGGTCCAGTGCCGGGACCATCTTGGACGCCAGGTGACGTATCGGGGCCGCCGCCTGATCCTGGCCGGCGGGGCCATCGGCAATTCCCGGCTGCTGCTCAACTCCGGATACGGCCGAAACCTGCCCCATATCGGACATGATTTCTACTGCCACCCCCAGTATATGAACTTCGGGATATATGCCGAACCGATAAATGCCCACATTGGGGCTTTTCAGGCCTTCAAATCCGATGACCCCGGATTTCGGCAGGAAGGCTTCAAGCTGGAAAACGTTTACGCCGGCCCCGCGGCCATTGCCATGCTGGTCAGCGGTTTTGGTCATGCCCATCACCGGTTCATGGAAAAGCTGTCCCATTTCGCCTGTATCGAAGTGTGCACGCGGGACACCCAGCCGGGCCGTATAAAAGTCAATCGCAAGGGTAAGCTAATCATCCACAAAAAGCGCAACCAAGCGGATATGGACCGCTTTGAAAAGGGCACCCGGGTCATCGATGAAATCTTTCGATCAACCGGGGCCCGGGAGATAGTGCATGGGTCGTTTGGAATCGGCCTGCACCTGATGGGCGGCTGTGTCATGGGGACCGATCCCAACCGCAGCGTTGTCGATCCCGAGTTCTGCCTGCACGGGAAAAAGAATATTTTTATTGCCGATTCAAGCATTTTTCCGAATGCACCCGGCATCAATCCGTCGCTCACTATTATGGCCCTTTCCAAAATGGCCGCCGACCGAATCTTGAGGAATGTGCAATCATGAAAATATCGCGCTATTTTACCCGCAACCAGCTCCTTGGGCTTCTCAAAACAGGCGATGTCATTCTGCCCGGGACCGAACAGTCACCTTCTTTTTCACAAACCGGCTGCATCGAGCATATCGACCGGATGGCGGCCTATTTGAGCGCAGATGATCTGTCGGGGTTGCGGATCCTATTTTCCATTTTCCGCTGGTCCCCGAAATGGCTGCTGCGGCTGCTGATGCGGATGCGCACCCACAACCAGGCTTATCCCGGATTTATCGGCGCAGGGCTCAGGATGCTTGAAATCGGCCTGAAAGGCGCGACCATGAGCCTTTACTACGCCAACCTGACCCACCCTGACTACCAGGATAAAAAGGTTTTTGATGTAATCGGATGGAATCCCAAGATCGTGCTGCGGGAAAGCGATCTGCCCCCGGGAGTACCTTCGAAACCAGTGCTGGACTACGCCAACCCGACCCCGGAGGATGTCGCCGCCATTTACACCTGGGCTCGGCAGGCCCAGCCGGATATCGAATCTTGGGGCGTTGCCAAGCGACTGGAATTTGTCTCCCGGCTGAAGGAAATTATCATCGCCCGCCAGGCTTACATCCTGGATCGCATCCAGCAGGATACCGGCAAGTCGCGTACGGACGCCCTGACGGCGGAGATTTTCGGAACCCTCGACCATTTGGACTACCTGGAAAAAAAGTCCCGCAAGATCCTGGCCGATCGGAAAGTGCCGACGCCTTTTGCCCTGATGGGTAAAAAGTCCCGGATCTACTTTGAGCCCATGGGAACCACCCTCATTATCTCCCCGTGGAACTATCCGTTTTATCAGGCCATCGTACCCATCACCCTCTCTTTTACCGTGGGTAATGCGGTGATATACAAACCAGCCAGCGCCACCCCCCTGAAAGGGCTCGTGGAAGAACTTTTGACCGCGGCTGGATTTGAGCCGGATTGGGTCCAGGTGGTGTACGGTCCCGGCCGTCAGGTCGGTGACCAGTTGATCGCTCAACGCCCGGACAAAATCTTTTTTATCGGCAGTCAGCCGGTTGGTCAGCATATCATGCGGCAGGCCGCCGAACACCTGATTCCGGTCGAGTTGGAGCTGGGCGGCAAAGACCCGATGATCGTTTTTGAAGATGTGGACCTGCCCCGGGCCGTGGCCGGTGCCGTTTGGGGCGCCTTTACCAACACGGGGCAGTCCTGCACATCGGTAGAAAAGCTGTTTGTCCATCAAAGCATCTACGACCGTTTCATGGATGCCCTGGCGCAGGAAACCTCCCGGCTGATCCTGGGCACCGATACCGCGGGCGGCGCCGACATCGGGCCGCTGACCACACCTTCCCAGGTCACCGTCATCGCCGAACAGGTTGCCGATGCCAAGGCAAAGGGTGCCCGGTTTCTCACCGGTGCTGACTGGGATGGCCGCTCTGCTGCTATCCCGCCCATGGTCGTGGATCAGATTACAAAGGAGATGCGGCTTGATCAGGAAGAGACGTTTGGCCCGATTCTACCGGTTATTCCTTTCGCAGAGGAAGCCGAGGTCGTGGCAATGGCGAACGCAGGTGAATTTGGGCTGTCGGCGAGTGTCTGGTCCGATGATCTGGAACGTGCAGACCGGGTTGCCCGGGCTATTGTGACCGGAAATGTTTCCATAAACAACGTCATGCTGACAGAAGGCAACCATGCCCTGCCTTTCGGCGGGGCTAAAAAGAGCGGTATCGGCCGCTACAAAGGCGAATTCGGATTTTACTGCTTCGCCAATATCAAATCAATTCTCATCGATAGCAATAGCAGCAAGATGGAAGCGAACTGGTTTCCATACACCCACAAGAAATTCAAACTGTTTACCGATTTAACCACCCGGATCTACTCCCGTGGGATTCTCTCTACCGTCAGGGCGGCCGTCAGCGGTTTAAAGTTGGAATCCTATGTGAAAAAGATGGCCAAAAAGAATGCCGGAAACAGCGATTCTTGACAGGGTGGCCGCCTTTCATCTATACAGTCCATAGATGTTCAAGCCGTGACGCCAACCAGCATATATGGAAACATGATACGGCCGCTATGAAACCCTGTATAAAAACAATTTTTGCCTTGGCTCTTTGTCTGGTTCTAATCGGATGTGCCGGAGAACCGGTCTACCGTCCTTTCCGAATCCTCTACGATCTGACCGTCAGCTTCGCAGACCCGGCCTGGGACGGGAAAAACATACCGGCCGGGCAGCAATGCCCTGATTTCGGAGGCCGGGGCACCACCCCGGCCCTGACAGTACGCAATATTCCGCCCAAGGCCAATACCTTGATCCTCGTGTTCAGCAACAAAAGCCATATCCCCCTGGACCAGGGCGGCCAGGGCCGCATCGGTTACCGGTTTGCGCCCGGCACCGAAACCCTTACCCTGCCGTCCGTTCCCGGCAACACCTTCGATCTGCCGGAACCCTTCTTTGTAATCGCAGCGCACCGCAAGCCATTTCAGAGTAAACCCGGCGCCTACCTGCCGCCCTGTTCCGGCGGCCGGGGCGACCTGTATTACCTGCTGGTGAAGGCGATCTGGATTCCTGACTCGCCGGAGATGGAGGCGGAGGTGCTGGGGCAGGGTAAGCTCTTCCTTGGCCGCTACTAAGAAGCGGTTTCAAGGCCCCTCACAGGCTCAATCTCTGCGTTGGACGCAAACATCCAATCCTCGAAATACTCGATGTATTCCTCCGGTTTGATATTCGCATCCGCCTTGCCTGTCCGGCGTAGCCTGGAAGGCGTAGACGGAACCTTGAACCTGTGAGGGGCCTTGAAACCGCTTCTATGTTTATTTCAAAAACCCATTCAATTTCGATCAAACATTCTGGTTGATTCGGGTTTGTGCGGGACAAAGTCTATCGATTCTGCTGCAGAACCAACAACCTAAACTTCTATCATTTTGGCGGCGATTTCTTTGAGGAGCTTTACGGCGACCAGGGCGGTGATGCCGGTGGGGTCTTTTAAAGGATTGTACTCTACGATGTCGGCCCCGATGAGCGGTGCGTCTATGGACTGGATGATGTCCAGCACTTCCCGGGTGGTGTAGCCGCCCGGTTCAGGATGGGAAACACCGGGGGCAAACGCGGGGTCCAGCACATCCAGGTCCAGCGAAAGGTAAAGCGGTTTTCCGGATTGCGGTAGTTTAAAACTCCGGCGGTCCTTCATCGCGCACACCTCTACATGCCACCGGGCCGCCTGTTCGCGCTGATGGGGGGTGAGGGTCCGGATACCGGCCTGGATTAATTCTTGGGCCAGATTTTCCTCCATGATCCGGGCAAAGGGGCAGGCATTGGAGTAGCGGCTGCCATCGAACGAGTCATACAGGTCGGCGTGGGCATCCAGGTGCAGAATCGTCAAATCAGGATAACTGTCCGCATGGGCGCGTACCAGGGGATAGGAGATGGAATGGTCACCGCCTAAAAATATGGTGCGCATCCTGCGGGAAAGTAATTCAGCCGCATAGCCTTCAATCTCCGCCAGCCATTCGCCCGCGGGATCGGGTTGCCGATTGCCGGCATCTACAAACCAATCCGCACTCGCCAGATCGAGGCCGTTTTCGCAGCATTGGTTGGTCGAGTCTGAATAATAGGCTTCCCGGATGCGTTCCGGGGCGCCGGCGGCACCCGGCATGAAAGAGGACTGCCCGTCAAAACAGATGCCGGCTACGGCAACCGCAAGATGGCCTTTTGGTAAGGTAACATCGGTCAGTCTTTGCATACATCTCCCCATTTACGCGGCGGCACAAATCCGTAGTCGCGGTATATCTCCCCCGCTGTCGGGCTGGTTATAAAATCAATGAACTTCTCCGCATTTTCGGGATTCGGCGCCGCCTTCAGACGCGCTATGTAATAGTCGACCCGGTCACGCTGATCAAGGGCAGCCCCGGGTTCCACGACATCGATCGGCTGGCCGGCCGCCCGGGCATGCTGTACTTCGGTGGCCCAAACCGGACCGACATCCGCATTGCCCAGTTCGATCCGCAAGGGTGTTTCACGGTGGTGCACCCGCGTGAATATCGCTGTGCCGGCGTCCCTTTTTTGCTCCATTATCCTGTGGACCAGCGCCTCTCCCCCGGCCGCCCGGTACATGTCCATTATGTGAAAACCAATATCTTCGTTGGCCGGATCCGGCTGCGATATCCGTATGTGCCCCTGGGCGAGATCCGTTACGGCCGCAATCTTCGCGGGGTTGCCGGCCGGCACCATAAGGGTCAACCGGTTGTGCAGGTAACAGGTAAAATCACCGGGTTCCAGGTGCCCCGCGGCCACCAGTTTCTCCATGGCCAGCCTGTTTACCGATGCATAAACATCTGCCCGGACATCGAGGTGCTGCGCCTTGAAGCGGGCACCGCCGGCCAGGATCTGCTTCAGGGAGAGGCCCGGCGGCAGGGTCTGGTAATAGATGCGTTCGATTTCGGGATGCTGCTGCTGAAAGGCCGCGATCAGAGCCGGCATGACCATAAACTGGTTCCCGGCCATAAACAGCGCCAAATCCGCTGTACCCATAAGTTCAAGGTGATGCAGATCATCAGCCCTATCTTCCGGTATCTCCGGTAGCTTTTGCAGATCCGTCATGCGGCCGTCCTCCGTTTTTTGTCAGAATACCGGCATCCGTTGAACCCTGTTCCGCCGAACGTCGGCATCACCAGGGGAACGTCTATTAGGTATATTGTAGGGGATGCCCCCACATGGTCTCGAAATCCTGACGCGGTGGTTAAGAATCCGCCTGGCTGTCCGTATCCGTGGGAAACTTGCGGTCGAATTGTTCTGCATCTTCAATCAGATCGATACCCTTCTCGGTGATTGAGGCGGTGCAGGCCACGAATGGGGGCGCCTCAATGGATTTGCCCAACTCAACGAACCCGCATTTTTCAAGGTAGACAATGTTCCAGTTCAGCGCTTTGGGTGCCACCCGGCAATGCTCGGCAAGCGTCTCCATTTCAAGCGGCGCATAGGGGAATTCCATAAAATGGGTGTAAAGCATTTCGATGAGGCTGCGACGTAACCGAAACCACTGCCGCTTGTCTATATTTTCCAATTCATTTTCCATAGAAACTCCAAACCCGCTAACGTCGCAACGATTGGCCTACTTTAATCAAATGGATTGAGCATAGAAGCTATCTCAAAAATGTATTTTGGCCCAAGGTCAAGGCGGGTGCGACATTCGAACCGGAGGAATACTCCAGTATTTCGAGGATTTGAATTTTGCGCCCAACGCCGAGATTGGGCTTAAAGACTTTTTTGAGATAGCTTCTAATCGATTTTTAAAACATGCCGCCTACCGGGTCAAGCAGTTTAACCTTGATAGATATCGGTGGGCGCTTGGAAAACCGAACGCCCTTTTTATACACTTTTAGCAGACGCAAAGTTACCAGGCCCGGAATACCCCGGCAGCAAGGCGTGCCGAAAAAAAGCGCCATATTTTTGGCATGCTACAGCTTTTGCTGCCGGGATTCACATACCGACACTCGCTAAATAGAGCAAAACCTTGACAATTGGAGCTTCGGTAACAGTTTGTATATATTTGGGTTTACGATTTCACTCAATGACTAATCGGCAAATTGCAAAAGTTTACGTGTCAAGTGGCAAACTTTTTGCTAATATTGACCTACAACTTTCCAAGCGCCCGGTTACACACATTGGAAATGGAGCGGATGCTGTTGTTGTGAGAGGGCTTGAGTAAAGCACCGAAATTGAACTGGCATGGCCACGGGGGGGTTGCATGGATGCAAGAAATTCGATCACCAGGCGGCGTAAATGGAAACGGTTTAAAGTAAAAGGCGGGGCCATCGTATTGCTCCACAAAGCCCGGCTACTGGATGTCGGCAAACCGAAATTGATAGAGTTGGGCCCGGTAATTGACATCAGCATGGGCGGCCTGGCGGTCCAATTTGTGGAAAGCAAAACTCGCCTGCAGGCGTTGGAAACCATTTCCATCTCCATTCCCTCCATCGGCGTAGCCCTGCCGGATTTGCAATGCAACGTCATTCTTGAAAAGGTCCTCACCACTTTGCCCAACGGCAAGAAAATTTATAACCGTTGTGTTGAATTCATAAACCTTACAAAGGTCCAGAACCTGCAGCTGGAATCGTTCATACGCAAACACACATTTCACACGATTCCCGACCGACGTTCGGGCAAGGATCGGCGCGTTTTCAACGATCCCAATTTCAATCCGGCGGATGATCGGCGCTCCGGAATCGAACGCTGGGTCTATACGCGCTAGCTGCCCGTAAGCGCGGCGATTTCGGGATCGATTTCCACCCCGGGACAGAGTCGCCGCAGGGGACTCGACAGGCGGGTTCCCGGTGTTCAACCCTTTGACATCTTCATAAATTTCAACTATAGTAACTAATCGTTTTTCCGTACTATCACGCTTATCTTTCAGGGCGTTATCAATCATACCAAAAGGAGCCTGCTACCAGTGGACGCCGGTGTTGGAGGTCAACTACAGGGGATCAGTTTAGATTCGTTTCTGCAAATGGTTCAGATGGAAAAGACCACCTGCACGCTTAAAGTGGTTTCCGGCAAGAGGGAGGGCTTGCTCTACATCCTAAACGGCGATTTGATCGCGGCCGAGACCCAGGACCTGCAAAATATGGATGCCGCCTGCGCGATTATCAGCTGGGATGATACGGTTATCGAGATCGACAATTCCTGCTCAAAGACTGAAAACGAAATCAACCAGCCCTTGATGCATGTCCTGATGGAAGGCCTCAAGCTCAAGGGTGAAAAATCAGATGCTGAGCCGGATGACGGTCTGGAGCGGACGGTGCCTTCCGACGCGCCCGCCACCGCACCGGAAGGTGATGAAGCTCAAGAAGAAGCGGAACAAGAGGAAGATTCCGCAAAACCCACCGGGCGCGATTTATCCAAGGAAAGCGAAGAGTTCGAGCTTCATGTAGCGCCTAAAAAGGAAGGCGGGCTGCCCAAGGTTCCTATCATTCTGGGTATCGTCATAATCGCTGCGGCAGCGGCTTATTTCTTCCTTTCTTCCCCGGGTTCCCAGAGCCCCGACCAGGTGTACCAGGACACAATGGCGCAGGTTGACCTGACCGATGATACGGATGAGCAAATTCGGCTATTAACGGAATTCCTCAATACGGCCGGGGATGAAAATGAATGGGCCCGGGCGGCCCGGATTAAAATCACCGAATTGAAAACGATGCAGGCCAATGCCGCTTATCTGGAAGTATCTTCCCAGGCCGAGGCACTGGCGGAGACCCAAGAATATGCCCAGGCAGCCGCCCTCTACGTAAAACATTTGCGGAGTTTTCCAGGCGGCCCCAATGCGAACGAAGTCAAGACGTCCATATCTAAACTATCTGATTTAGCAGAAAAAACCGACTATGCCGCTGCTACGGCAGCAACTGCGTCCGGTTCCATCAAGCGCATCGATGCCTATCGCCGCTATCTTAAACATCATCCCGAAGGGCAAAAGATTGCGGAAGTCAAAAAGCTGATCAGTGCAATGGAAGGTGAGTATTTCGCCTACACGGAAAAACAGATTGCCAAAGCGGCCATGCTTGAAGAGTGGGAAAAATGCACCCAGCAGGTTGAAAAGTACTCTGCAATCTACCCGGACAGCCCCAAGACGGAGAAATTAGAGAAGTTTCTGCCTCTATTTGAGAAAAATCGCCTGGAATTTGCCGACTATGAAAAGGCGGTTGAGAAAGCCCAGGCAGCCGGTACCGACTATGCCCGGGCCCACAGAATCCTGTCAGACTATCTACAGTCGTTTCCCAACACCCACATGGCGTCTAAGCTTGAGAACCAGATCGCCCACTACAAGAAAATGGATGAAGAAACCAAAATAAACGCCCGCATCGCCAGTCTTGAAAAATTGCTGGCCCAAAGCCAGGGCCGTTTTAATTCCAATGGCAATGGTACCTTTACAGACAAACGCACCGGACTCATATGGAGTACCCTCGATTCGAAATCGGTCCTGGACAGTTGTCTCAATTATGAATCGGCCAACACCTATATAAAGTCCATGAACACCGGCGGCCATGGCGACTGGCGCCTGCCCACGCCGGGTGAACTTAAAACGCTCTTCAAGGTCGAACCTTATTTCCCGGCCACACCGGCTACGTGGCTGTGGACATCCAAGGTTTTGAGAAAATATGAAGGTGAATGGCTGATAGATGTGACTGTGGTTACCGCTGACAACAACCCGTCGCCGAAGAAAATGGTTAAGGATTCAAGGCTGTGTGAAAATGTGCGGGCTGTAAGGCGTGCCTCCCGCTAGAAGCAATCTCAAAAAGTCTTCTGGTCGGGCGTAGCTCGCAGAGCGTAGACGGGTCCTTGAACCAAAATTCATTTTCAAGATAGCTTCCAACCTATCCGAAGAATCATAGCGGCAATATGCGCCTGGCCGTCCAATAGTGTTTTTTCCAATAGCTTGAGCGGATCCGCGACACCGTCACCCCTTTTTTTGATGATGTGTGCACGAAATCACCGCGCCCCAAATAGATCCCAACATGGTCCAGTTTCCCCGGCGGGTTGAAGAAAACAAGGTCGCCGGGCTTCAGTTCGCTACGCTTCACGCGCAAACCCCTGCCGGACTGTTGTCGTGCGGTGCGGGGCAGTTGAATCCCGAATAAATCCCTGTACATCTGCTGCACGAGACCGGAACAGTCTACGCCGCGCCGGTCACTGCCGCCCATGCGATGTGGGGTCCCACGCCACCGGGCCGCTGCAGCCCGCAGCTGCTGTTCAACTTCATTAGCCTGCAGGGACGCTTCACCTGGATGGGGAGCACGGCCGACATCCTGAATGACCTGTTTCTGGCCGCAACCCGTCACAACTAAAATCACCAGGCAAGCCGTTACAAACCATTTGGGTCGTATCATGTTGGATCCTGTATAGAGGCTGACACGCCTGACAGGCAGCGTGTGTTAGTGGGCAGGATACGTATGACGTGCAATTAGTATTGTAATACCGGATAGTTGAACCGAAAAGGGGCCATCAGGTCGCGATGGTGTCGGGGTCGATGTCCGCCACTTCGCCTTCAGGTTCGTCGGTTTCATCTTCCTTGTCCTGATCATCCTCTGTTTCAGCTTTTTCCTCGGTTTCGGCAGTATCGGTTTCTGCAACCGGCTGCCGTTTCACGATAGTAAAAGCGGTCACAAACTCGGCCTTTTCGACCTCAATGCGGTGCCGGGCGAGCTTTTCGCCCCCGAGTTTCAGGTACATCACGAGGGTCTGCAGAAATGCTTCGTTGGTCTGAAGTTCAACCGGCATCCGTCGCATCAGGCGCCGGAAGGCGCCTAAATAGTCATCCGGCACTTGAAAGTCGTCGATCATAGTCTGTCCCCGTTACCCCGTAATAGTCTATCCGTGTAGTTTGCATCCCCGGCCGTCTTTATAAGCCGCATCTGGCTGGCCAAACGAATACCGCAGCCTGTCCGGCGCCTGATCACATACGCGCCCAGGATGCTGAAATTTAACTTTTATATATATAGTCAATGTAAAGTAAATGTAAAGTGATATGCTTAAAAAAATAGGCACCATTTCAATAATGGATATTGGTTCAAGGTCCCGTCTACGCTCTCTGAGCTACGCCGGACAAGCAAGGCGGGGCGAGGTGTTCACCAGGAGGAATACTATAGTATTTCGAGGACTTGAACTGAGCGGCCAACGCCGAGATTGGGCCAAAAGACTTTTTTGAGGTGGCTTCTAAATATAATTGACAGATGATGGACGCCCTCATATGTTGGGTTTTCCATTAACTTAACCGGAAAATTCAGCCCGGAAAGGCCAAGGTTGGAAAGCAGATGATTCTGGATTTTTTCTCGAGCCCGGTCGGCATTGCCGCCATCTTGAGCTTTTTTATTGGATCGTTCGGGTATGTCCTCATCAAGATGTGGATCCAGCCCCTCATGCGGTATCGGCTGCTCAAAGCCAGGGTCGGCGCCTTGCTGAATACCGCCGAAAATCCGCCCGGTGATGGCCGGCCGACGGCATTCCCGGCTGAAGATATCCGCCGGACAGCTGCCAAACTGGCGGATTGCTACAACAATACCTTACCGCAATGGTATCAGCTCATGCTCGCCAATCGCGATGAATCCCCTGATTCAGCCGTAGCCGATCTGATGGTGTTGGCCAACGTGAAGGACCGGCAGCACGCGCCCAAAAGAATCGCCAAGATCAGAGCGGCCTTGCAGCTTACCCCCAAAAAATAAAAGGGGACAACATGAAGTCTTTTGAAAACCTGTTTGCAGAACTGAAAGATAAGGTGGCCCGCCAGGCACCTGACTCCGGCACGGTGCGTCTGCTTGGAAAAGGCCGGCATGCCATTGGAAAAAAAATCATCGAGGAGGCCGGAGAAGTCTGGATGGCGGCCGAATACGAAGGCGGTGAAAAAACCGCCGAGGAAATCTCACAACTGCTCTACCACCTGCAGGTGATGATGCTCGCCTGTGACCTGGAACTCGAAGATGTATATAAATATCTGTAAAAGGAACATGTACCCATCATGCTCAACATAGCCCTTCCCAACAAAGGCAGTTTATCCCAGGATGCTATCCAGTTGGTGAACGAAGCCGGCTATACCTGCCGGCGTTACAGCCGGGAGCTGGTTGCCCGGGACAGTACCAACGAGGTTGAATTTGTTTTCCTGCGTCCCAGGGATATCGCCATCTATGTCGGCAACGGGGTCCTGGACCTGGGCGTCACCGGGCGGGACCTTGCCGTGGACAGCGGTGTGGATGTCGCTGAACTGTTACCGCTGCAATTTGCCCGTTCAGCTTTTTACTACGCCGTCCCGGAGGAAAGCGACCTGACCCCGGACGAATTCGCGGGCCTGCGCATTGCCACCTCCTACCCACTGCTGGTCAAACAGGACCTGGCGGCCCGGAACATTGACGCGGCAGTCGTCCGCCTGGACGGGGCGGTCGAAATTTCGATCCGCCTTGGTGTGGCCGATGCTATTGCCGATGTAGTGGAATCAGGTCGCACCATGGTTGAAGCCGGTCTCAAGCCCGTCGGCCGGCCGCTTTTAAAATCGGAAGCCATTCTGGTTGCCCGGGATCAGAAAGTCGCCCAGCAACCGGAAATTGCATCATTTATATCCCGGCTTCAGGGAATCGTCGTGGCCCGGGAATATGTCATGGTGGAATACGATGCCCCGGAGCACCTGCTGGAAATGGCCTGCATGGTCACGCCCGGCATTGAATCGCCGACCATTGCACCGCTGAGTAAGAAAGGCTGGGTGGCGGTAAAATCCATGGCCCGCAAAGATGAAGTCAATGATATCATCGACAAACTGGCCAAGCTGGGGGCCAAGGGAATAATTATTGCGGACATACGCACCTGTAGAATTTAAATGCCCGCCCACAAGGGGCATTGTTTTTTTGCAAACCCCTTCTTCAGGAATAATCTGAAAATAGCTACGGTTGGCCCGAAAATTTCAGAAAGGTTTTAGCGATGTAATAAGAGGTACAACAACGCCATCCGGATATAGAGCCCGTTCTGGGCCTGTTCGAAGTACTTGGCGCGGGGATCGTCATCAACCGTCGGCGGTATCTCATCTACCCTGGGCAGCGGGTGCATGATGATTGCATTTTCTTTCATCAGCCGCACGTTCTCAGGCCCCAGGATGTATTTCCCGGCCGCCTCGACATAGTCTTCATAAACATTGAAACGCTCTTTTTGAATTCTCGTCATGTATACGCAATCCACTTCGGGCAGGACTTTTTCAAAATCTGTCTCTTCGATCCAGGGCACCTGGTATTTGTCGAGGTAGGTTTTGATATCGCTTTCCATCTGACAGACGGTGGGGGACACGAAGTAGAGTTTCACCTTATCGAACTTGGTCAGCAAATAGCTTAACGACCGCACGGTCCGTCCGTATTTCAAATCACCGACCATGGCGATGTTCAGGCCCTCGATCCCCTCAAAGCAATCTTTTATCGTGAACAAATCCAACAGGGCCTGGGTCGGATGCTGCCCGGCCCCGTCGCCGGCATTGATGATAGGGATATTGGACACCTGGGCTGCTTTTTCGGCACTGCCGGCCTCATTGTGCCGCATGACGATAATGTCGGCGTACCCATTCATGATCCGGGTGGTATCATGCAGGCTTTCGCCCTTGGAGGCACTGGAAAATTCCCGGGCATTTTCAGTTGTAATGACACTGCCGCCCAACCTCCGCATGGCACACTCAAAAGAAAAGCGCGTACGCGTGGACGGTTCGTAGAATAGCGACGCCATGATTTTGCCGGCCAGGCTGTACCGCAACTGCCCGCTGCCTGACAGGTCTTCCTTCATTTGCGAGGCTACGCTGAAAACGACGTCGATAAGCTCCCGGTCAAACTGCTGTGACGCTACCACATGCTGAAGGTTAAATTTGCCCACGATGTCAGTCTCCTCATGCTACGGGTTATTGGATGCTATGGACGCAAACACTGAATTTCCAGGATACAGGTACAACCGGCGCTAGCCGCCAGGGTGTTTTGGCGGTCCCGCCAGGCGCAGAGCCATTAACCGGCCACAAAATCGGTCCCGGCCCGGCCGTTCACCGCTGCCGCGATCTCGCCAATGGAAGCAATCACTGCCCGTTGACCGCCATGGCCGATAAACTGCAGGCAGGCTTCGATTTTCGGGGCCATGGACCCAGCCTGGAAAACACCATCTACCAGATAACGGGCAGCATCCTCGAGGGTCAGGCGGCGCAGGAGACGCTGCTGGCTGCAGCCGTAATCCAGCATAGCACCCTCCACGTCGGTCGCAATAATAAAAATATCCACCCCGACCTCTTCGGCCAGTACGGCACTGGCCAGGTCCTTGTCGATAACTGCGTCCACGCCCTGAAAGGCACGGCCCTCCCTTTTCACCGGGATCCCGCCGCCCCCACAGCAGATCACGATAAAATCCATATCGATGAGTCTTTTGATCTCCCGCTTTTCAACGATCGTCACCGGCTGGGGGGAAACGACGACCCGCCGGTAGCCTTTGGCGGTTTTCACGGTCGGGAAGGATTTTTTAGCTGCCTCCGCCTCCGTGTAAACAGGCCCGACCGGCTTACTGGGCGTCTCGAACGCCGGATCGTTTTCATCCACCACCACATAGCTGATCAGGCTGACCAGGGGTTTCGTGTTCACACCGAGCTGCATCAATTCCTGGTCCAGGGTCGATTCAATCATGTAGCCGATCTGGCCCTGGGTCTGGGCCACCAGTATCTCCAGGGGCATTTCCGGGGCTTCCCGGGTGCACTCCTACTGCAGCAGCAGGTTGCCTACCTGGGGGCCGTTCCCGTGCGTGATGATAATCCGGTAGTCCTCAGCCAGACGGGCAATCTGCCGGATGGGCAGCTTCAGGTTTTCAAGCTGCTGCCGGGCCGAACCCTGTTGCCCTTTCCGGATGAGGGCATTGCCGCCTAAGGCTATCAGGACAACCGGCTTGGATTGTATTGCGGCGGTAGTCATGCGGCCATCCTCACAGTTGACTTAGGCCTTATCACCATCGCTCTGCTCCAGGTGCTGAACCAACAGGCTTTCCAGGGTTGGATCGCTGTTGTCACTGTATTCGTAGCGGACACGCAGGGTCGGCTTGTTGATCTCGATCAAGCGGGTCAAGTCGATCGGGGTGGCCAAGAGCACCAGATCACAAGCGGTCTTGTTGATGGTTGTCTGCATGTCCTGGACCTGGCGTGGGCTGTAACCCATGGCCGGCAGCAGGGCCCCAATCCCCGGATAGGATTCGAAGGTGTCTTTGAGCGTCCCGGCCAGGTAGGGTCGCGGGTCTACGATTTCGGCCGCTTGAAAACGACGGGCCGCAATCGTACCGGCACCGTAGGCCATTTCTCCATGGGTCAGCGTCGGACCGTCTTCAACCACCAGGACCCGTTGACCCTCGATCTGGGTCGGGTTGTCCACCAGGGTGGCGGAATCCGCCAGGATAATATCCGCCTCCGGGTTGTGCTGTTCGATTGTTTGGCGGACCTGCGCAACCTTTTCAGGCTCGGCGCTGTCCACCTTGTTGATGATGGCTATATCGGCCATGAGCATGTTGGTCTCACCGGGATGATAGGTGGTTTCATGCCCGGCCCGGTGGGGATCGAAAACCACGATGTTCACGTCGGGTTTGAAAAATGGGGCATCGTTGTTGCCGCCGTCCCAGATAATCACATCGGCTTCCTTCTCGGCCGCGCGCAGAATTTTCTCATAGTCGATCCCGGCATAGATAACTGCGCCCATGGCCACGACCGGTTCATACTCTTCCCGTTCCTCGATGGTACAATTGTGTTTTTCCAGGTCTGCATAGGATGAAAACCGCTGCACGACCTGGCGGGTCAGGTCTCCATAGGGCATGGGGTGCCTGACCGTCACAACCTGTTTGCCCATATTTTGCAGAATCCGGCACACCTTGCGGCTGGTTTGGGATTTGCCGCATCCGGTCCGGACCGCGCAGACCGATACGATTTGCTTCGAAGATGCCAGCATTGTATAGGGGGCGCCGATGATGATGAAGTCCGCACCGGCGGCTGTAACCACCGACGCCTTGTGCATTACCTCGTTGTGCGGCACGTCGCTGTACGAAAACGCCACCAAGTCGATGCTGTGGGTTTTGATCAGCGCGGCCAGTTTCTCATCGGTATGAATGGGGATCCCCTCGGGATACATCCGGCCGGCCAATTCCGGGGGATAGAGACGGCCGTCAATATCTGGAATCTGCGTGGCGGTAAAGCCGATCACATTGTAGCGTTCGTTATCGCGAAAATAGACATTGAAATTGTGGAAGTCGCGACCGGCGGCCCCCATGATCAGTACCTTTTCTACCATGCCGCTTCTCCTTATATACTGGTGTGTGCGCCGGTAACCTGCAGCATGATGGCGTTCTGGGCGTGCATCCGGTTCTCCGCCTGGTCGAAGACGATCGAGGCCGCCGATTCCATGACTGCATCGGTTGTCTCGACATCCCGCTCAGCCGGCAGGCAATGCATGAATAGGGCTTGCTGGCCCGCGGCCGCCATAAGCTGGGCATTGACCTGGAAACCTGCAAAGCGGGCGGCTCTTTCCGCCGCCTCATGTTTTTGCCCCATGGAGGCCCACACATCCGTATAGACGATATCGGCCCCTTTGACCGCGACGGCCGGGTCATGGGATATTTCGATTCGGGAGATCCCGGCCGCCCGGGTTCCGGCAACCGTCTCCTCGTCGGGCAGGTAACCTTCCGGGCAGGCGCAGACGAAATGCAGGGGCAGCCGGCGCGCCAGGTGCAGCCAGGAGTGCACGATATTATTGCCGTCCCCGACATAAACGATCTTCAGGTCGTCCAGGCGCTTTTTGTGTTCCTGGATGGTAAGCAGATCCGCCAGGATCTGGCACGGGTGATTATAGTCCGTCAGGCCATTGATGACCGGCACATCGGCGTACTGCGCCATCTCAAGGATGTGGTCATGCTTGAACAGGCGCGCCATGATCAGGTCATTGTACCGGCTGATCACACGCGCTATGTCCTTGACGGCCTCGCGCTTGCCTATGGATATATCAGCGGGGCTCAGGTAGATCGCATGCCCCCCGAGCCGGTGAAAACCGGTTTCGAACGATATGCGGGTCCGAGCGGACGGTTTGGCAAAGATCATGGCCAGTGTCTGCCCGGCAAAGGGCTGATAGTTTTCCCTGGATTTGAAACGCGCTTTGACTTCGACCGCCAGATCCAGGGTCTCGAGAATCTCTTCTTTGCTAAAATCACTGACATGCAGGAAATCACGTTTCACTGTTCAGCTCCTGTGGTCTTAGGATTTATTGATGTCTTCAGCCGGAAAAAACAGCTGAAATTTTTCCCACGGCCCAGTCGATGTCTTCACGGGTAATTACCAGCGGCGGTGCAAACCGGATCGTATGGTCGTGGGTTTCCTTGCAGAGGATGCCTGCTTGCTGTAGCTGTTCGCAATATTGTCGGGCCCCCCCGGCCGCGGGATCAAACTCAACGGCAAGCATCAACCCCCGCCCGCGGATCTCCTTGATCTGTGAATTGTTGATCTGCCGCAGCGCCTCCAGAAAATAAGTTCCCATTTGGGCTGCGTTTTCAACGAGGTTCTCTTCGGCCAGAACCCTGAGTGCCGTCCGGGCGACGGCACAGGCCAGCGGGTTGCCGCCGAATGTGCTGCCGTGTTCCCCGGGCTGCAGGACATCCATAACCTCCTTGTTCGACAGAACGGCCGACACCGGGTAGTAGCCCCCGGACAGCGCCTTGCCTACCAGGGTAAGATCGGCTTCGATGCCCTCGTGCTCTTCTGCCAGCATTTTCCCGGTTCTCCCGAGGCCGGTCTGGATTTCATCCAGCACCAGCACGACGTTATGACGGCTGCAGATCTCGCGGGCGGCTTGCAGGTAGCCCCGGGGCGGTATGATCACCCCGGCTTCCCCCTGGGTGGGCTCCACCAGAAACGCCACCGTATTGGGTGTGATGGCCGCTTCCAGGGCATCCGCATCACCAAAAGGGATAATCTTGAATCCCGGTGTGAACGGTCCAAAACCGCCGCGGGAGTTTTCATCGGTGCTGAATCCCACGATGGTAATGGTACGGCCGTGGAAATTATCCGCGCAGACGATGATCTCGGCCTGGTCTTTGGGGACGCCTTTCACCTTATAGCCCCATTTGCGAACCGTTTTAATCACCGTTTCAACCGCCTCGGCTCCGCTGTTCATGGGCAGCACCTTGTGAGAATTGGTCAGGCTGCAGATCTCCTGATAGAAAAGGCCCAGTTGATCGTTGCGAAACGCCCGGGATGTAAGGGTCAGCTTGGCAGCTTGCGCTTGCATGGTCTTTAGAATCGCCGGGTGGCAGTGCCCCTGGTTGACAGCCGAATAGGCTGAAAGGCAGTCCAGGTATTTCTTGCCTTCAACATCCCACACCCAGATGCCTTCCCCCTTGTTCAACACGACGTTCAGGGGCTTATAGTTGTGGGCGCCCAATTCGTCTTCAAGTTTGATATAATCTGCAGTTAACATCCTTCCTCCTAACACTCATGGTTCAGCATCTAACGGTTAAACCGCCGTACGTGTCCCTGCACCAGGGACTTTACAACCGTAGCCTGCTTCTTCTCCAGGGCCTGTATAATTTCAGACAGGTCTTCATAATTCTCTTTCAATATCCGTTCATCTTTGAGCGGGTAAGCTTCGTAATAGCGCTGGATGTTGTCATGCACCATGCGCAGCACGAAACCATAGACAGAGTTGCCGCTGGCGGCGGCAATGGCCACGTGGATGGCATTGTCCACTTCGCAAAAAGCCTCCCACGCCGTAACGCCCTGGGCTACATAATCGCGGGCAGTTTCCAGCAGTTCCCTTAGTTTCTGTATTTCCGCGCGTGAGGCCCGCCGGGCTGCCAGGGCCGCTACGTGGCCCTCAACCCCTTCCCGGAATTCGGCCAGTTCTTCCAGGGAAACTTTCTGGTGCTGAATGAGCAGGGCCAAACTCTCCGTGACCGGTTCAGTATCGACGGCCTTGATGACCGCCCCGCCGCTGACCCCCAATTTGATATCAATCAGGCCCTTTTGCTCCAGAACCCGCAGCGCTTCGCGCAAAGAGGCCCGGCTGGTCTGGAACATCTCCACCAATTCCCGCTGGGGGGGCAGCTTGTCACCCACCTTCAAACGGCCGTCTAATATAGCGCCTTCGATTTGTTTGACCAGGTCTTCAAATACCCTGTGCTGGTTGGTTTTCTGAAACATTGGCTGGCATCCTGTATCTGGGCTGAAGGAAAACCTAATGGGTCACCCATTAGACCATCCCGTTCCGCCTGTCAACTTAAATCCCTGTGCACGGCTGAAAAATAATCAGGCGTCATCTCCAAACCACTTGATATTCAATATAATATTGATTATCAAGATATAAGACCGCTTCCATGACCGGCACCGGGAGGTAAAGATGGAACCCCCGCGACCACTCTTGAAAAAACCCATGAACCGCCGCGCTTTTCTGAAACATGGTTTCCGGTTTTCTGTGCTGGGGCTGCTGGCTTTTATGTTCACCCGGCGTGACAACCTCGAAGTTGAGACCATCCGGCTCAACTACCCCAATTTGCCACCGGCGTTTAACGATTACCGCATTGTTCAGATCTCGGACCTGCATGCCAGTTTCTGGGTCGGTGAGGACTATTTAATGCGGGTGGTTGAGCGTGTCAACCAGCTGGACAAGGATCTGGTGGTCGTCACCGGGGATATCATTACCGGTGCGGCAAACGATTTTTGGAAAAAGTGGCTGCCGATAGCGACCCATGATTATACGGCCATGGTCGCCCGGGTCCTGGGTAATTTGAAAGCTGGTAAAAAGCTCGCCGTCCTTGGAAACCACGATCAATGGGACGGCCTGGAAACGGAAACGCGCCTGGTGGCCGAACTCGAAAAGGTTGGTGTCCAGTTTCTGCGCAACACCTCAATCCCGGTTGTCCGCGGCCAGGAATCCATGTACCTGGCCGGCATCGACGACGTCTGGTTCTCCCATGATCTTCCCGGTGCCCTGCGCGATATCCCGCCCGCAGAATTCAAGATTCTCCTTTCCCACAGCCCGGATATCATGACCGATATAAATAAGAAGATGCAGATTGACCTGACTATCTGCGGGCATACGCACGGCGGGCAGTTGGCCATCCCCTGCCTGACCCATCATTTTCTGCCCATCGACAACCCGGCGCGCTATCGAGCCGGACTCGTCAAGGAAGACCATGGCTATACCTACGTCAATCGCGGCATCGGCACACTGGTATTTCCCTTCCGGCTCGGGGCACCGCCCGAAATCACCCGTTTCAGGCTGATCGCCTCCAAAAAGCAGACCCGCCGCAAATCGGCTGCGGCGGCCTGAGTCCTTGGGTTCGTATTCCCAAATCAGAGCAGGTAAGGATTTCAAGCAAAAAAGTCGGCGATGTATTTCCCGGCCACGAACAGGATGCAAAGGCATAGAATGCTGTTGATGATCGGCGCCGGAATGAATCTTTGCATCCGCGCGCCGCAATACATTCCCAAAACACCCCCCAACCCGAACAGAGTGCCTAACAGCCAATCGGGCGAAACCGATAGGCCGGGGTAGAATCCGGCCAGGAACTGATAAAACAGGACCCCCGCGACGGACGTGACAAAGGTCCCCATCAAAGCCGCCCCGGCAATCGTGTGGACCGGCAAGCCAATGATGGCCACAAAAAAGGGCGCGACGATGGCACCGCCCCCTATGCCGTAGATGCCGCCCGCTATGCCAACCAAAAAGCAGATGAGGTAAACAAGTGGGGGAGAGAAACGATAGGTCTTGGAATCAAACTCAAATTCAACCCGCTTTAAAGTTGAACTTATCACTCGCACTGTAAAAGATCCCGCAGTATCTGCGGTACGGGCTTTCTCTTTCCTGCGCAAAGTATCCTTTGCCAGGCGCAAACCGATATAGAGCAGAACAACGGCTACAAAAAATTTAAAGTTCCTGGGCTCGGGAAGATATTCAATGCGCACCCAGGCACCGATGAACACTCCGGGCAGCGTTCCGATGATTACCGCCAGAGTCAGCGGCCACAGCATCCGTTCTTCCCGCAAATACCGATAGACGCCGCTCGGAATGGCAATGATGTTGAAAAGCTGATTGGTCGCACTGACCGAGGGGGCCGTGTAGCCAAGCACACTGACCTGGAAAGGAAGCAGCAGGAAGGCCCCGGACACCCCGCCCATGGACGTCAGAAAAGACACAGCGAAAGCCACCACGAACGGAATTACCGGACTGACCTCAACCCCGGATACGGGAAACAGCATGGCATCTTCTCTTTACAGGTGTAATTGTCATTTGCTCAGGCAACCAGTTGAAGACAAGCCCGGCCGCCTGAAGCGTGCAAGCTCCCGGGACAGATCTAGCGCCCGGCTTTTTCTTCCAGCGCCTGGTTGAACTTTTCAGCATCGATCACAAACCGCTCGTGGGTCCCTTTGCCGATCAGGCCGGCCTCGTCACGGGCTTCCACCTCGAAAACCAGGCGTTTGCGGTCGACCTCGATCAATTTGACGGTGGCACTGACTTCCATGCCCGGCGGCGTGGCCGCCGTGTGGCTGAGGTCGACCCTGGTACCGACGGTCTGCTCCGCCGGCCAGTCGATGTGCGGATTGACCGCCTGAATGCAAACCCACTCGATGAAACCGACCATGAAACCCGTGGCGAACACTTTGGGCATTACAGCGAATTCCGGCGCCTCGGGATAAAGGGCCGGGACGGTTTTAGATTCCGGCAGTTGAAAGGTAAAGGTGTGCTCAAGCCCGGGTTGCAAGGTATCTTTCATGGTCGCTCCTCCGATTGTTCCCGTTTATTTAAACTTTTACCCGAAGAGATGTCAAACTGCATCACCGTAGCATATTCGTCTCCGGGAGGCAAAACCGGCAGGCGCCCCATAAAGGCAGTGCCCCCGGGTAGAAAACATGCTATGGTGACCGCCATTGGGCTCGAGCCGCCTGACCGCACAGATAAAGGTACCCAATGATCCTGGATGTCCTCGCCATTTTCTGGAATATCGTGGCACCGGTATTCGGTGTTATCCTCATCGGGTATTTCGCCGGGCCGCCGCTCAAGCTGGAGTCGCGGACGCTATCGAAGATCGCCTACTATGTATTTGTTCCGGCCTATGTGTTCAACATCATCAGCACGGCCAATGTTGAATTCGGGCTCGTGGCCCGGGCCATGGCCTACATCGTCACGGTAACCCTGGCATGTGCCGCGGTGGGCTATCTCACGGCCCGGGCAATGGGGCGTTCCAGGGAGATGATTGCGGCCTATATCACCGTGGCCGCCTTTGGCAATGTGGCCAATTTCGGGATTGCCATCATCGATTTCAAGCTGGGGCCTGCCGCGGTGCTCACCGCCACCTTGTATTTCGTGGCCATCAACGTGGCCGCCTTTTTCGTCAGCATCAGCTATATCAACTGGAGCCGCGGCGGCGGCCTGTCTGCCAGCTGGCGGGTTTTTAAAACGCCGGCGATTCTGGTCATCTTTCCAGCGCTGTTCTTTCCCCTGACAGATATTGAGCTGCCCTTGATGGTTTCCCGCACGACGGGCTTGCTGGCAGATGCTATGATCCCCTTGATGCTGGTAGCCCTGGGAATGTTCCTGGCTGAAGTCAAGGTGTTCAAGATAGACATAGATGTCATTGTCGTGAGCAGCATACGTCTGCTCGTAGCGCCGCTGCTGGCGATCCTCCTGGCCGTCCCTTTCGGCGTCAACGGGATCGAAAAAGCCGCGGGCATCCTGCAGGCCGGCATGCCCGCGGCCGTATTGACCTCCATTATAGCCCTGGAGCATGACATCGTGCCGCGCTTTGTGGTGACAGCCCTGTTTTTCTCCACCGCCTGCAGCGTGGTCACGCTTACTTTGCTGCTTACCATCGTATAGGGCGGCTTGAAAATGACCGTGCAAATTCGATCTTCCAGGAATGAAAGGCATGTTCCGCTTAGCAGGTTTTCGGGGGGAGAAAGCGGGGGCAGGACAGTGTTGGATTCCATAAGTTTCTTATAAGCGGTCATTCAAAGACAAAAAGTGCGCATGGGCGCCAGCACCCATGCGCACAGTTGTTAAAAGCAGGTCTAATCCAGGGCGCAGTTTACCAGCGCCTCCCGGACTACTTCATAAACATCTCCAAACCTCAGGACGCCGGTCACATGGTCGCCTTGTCTGACAATCAACGGTTGGTGCACACCCATCACATAGTAGTTCATGGCCAGTTCGAGCGTTTCATCTTCCTGGATGTATTCCGATTTGTCCGGCACGTGCATGGCATCGGCGACTTTCAGATTGCCTCCGCGTTCGCAAATGCTTTCTACCGGTTCAAGCCAGAGCTTGAAATCCTTTGCCGCTCGCGCCACGAAGGCATCGGTCAAGGTTTGCTGGCGCTCATCTTCGTCCTTTGCCGGACGATAGTTGGGTTCCAGAGCACGGAAGATATCGATCATGGTGACTTTGCCGACAAAACGTCCGGTCTCGTCGACGACGATGGCATCCCTGTGGGCATGTCCCTGATCGGCGGCACGCCGATCCTAGATCGCCCGCAGTACATCGGTTAGATTGTCGCCTTTCTGGACGGTCACATAATTTGAAATCGGGATCATAATCTCTTTTACCTGGATGTCTTTCACGTCTTCACCTCATCTAAACATGTAAAAAAATTTTGGGTGGAATTCAGATGCTGTCTAACACGCTGGATATTATAACAAACTTTCCGGAAAAGATAAACCACTACGTCCCATGACTGGCGCAGGCGCTTGTGGTGACAGTTCGTCGCTTGCGCAATTGATTGTCGGCTGCCTGGATTGCCGCCCGGAGGGTATTCGAATCGCGGTCGCGACGGTCCTATAAAAAAAGGAGCCGGCTAAGCCGGCTCCTTTTGGGTCCTTTCTGAATTCAAGCCCGGAATCGGACTATTTTGCCTCTTCCTTGGTGTCCTCCTCGTCACGGCCGGCCAGCTTGGCGAGTTTGGCATAATTTGCGGCAAACTCGGCTTCGAGGCGGTTGTGCAGGATTTCGGCCTCTTCCGGAAACAGACTTTCCAGGGCCGCGTAGCGGATTTCTCCGCGCAGGAACTCACGCAGGCTGCCGGTGGGCTTCTTGGAATCGAGGGTTAGCGGGTTCTGGCCCTCTGCAGCCAGTAGCGGGTTGAACCGGTACAGCGGCCAGTAACCGCACTCGACGGCCAGTTTTGTCTCTTCCTGGGTCTTGCCCATACCCTTCTTGATTCCGTGGTTGATGCAGGGCGAATAGGCCATGATCAGGGAGGGACCGTCATAGCTTTCCGCCTCCACCAGGGCTTTCATCAATTGCTGCTTATTGGCACCCATGCCGACGTTGGCCACATACACGTACCCGTAGGTCATGGCCATGCCGCCCAGGTCTTTCTTGGCTGTTTTCTTACCGGAAGCCGCGAACTTGGCGATCGAACCGGTGGGCGTGGCCTTGGAAGACTGGCCGCCCGTATTAGAATAGACCTCGGTGTCATACACGATGATGTTGATGTCTTCACCGGTGGCCATGACGTGGTCGAGACCGCCGAAGGAGATGTCGTAGGCACTGCCGTCCCCGACGAAGACCCAGTAGGATTTCTTGGTGAACAGGCGACTGTTGGCGTTGATCTCTGCCAGCAGCGGATTGTCGGTCATCCCCGGCATAAGCTTTTTGAGGATATCTCCGTACTTACGCGAACCTTCCGGATCCTTGAGGTTGTCGAGCCAACCGGACAGGGCCTCTTTGACCTCGGCACTGATGTCGGTATCCAGCGCCTCTTTGGCCAAGTCAGCCAATTTGCTTCTCTGCTGCAATTCACCCAGGAACATACCGTAGGTGAATTCGGCCGGGTCTTCGAAAAGGGAATTGCCCCAGGTGGGTCCAAAGCCGTCCTTGTCCACGCAGTAGGGGACGGAGGGCGCGCTGCCGCCCCAGATGGAGGAGCAGCCGGTGGCATTCCCGATCACCATGCGCTCGCCGAACAGCTGGGTAATCAGCTTGGCATACGGCGTTTCGCCGCAGCCGGAACAGGCGCCGGAGAACTCAAGCAGCGGCTGGCAGAACTGGCTGCCCTTCACGCTGGTCCGTTTGACCAGGTTGTCGCGCACCGGCAGACTGGAAGCGTATTTCTGGCAGGGCACCTGGGTTTCCAGCTGGGTATCTATGGATTTCATCAGCAGGGCCGGTTTCTTGGCCGGACAGATATCGGCGCAATTCCCACAACCCATGCAGTCTTCGGTGTAGACCTGGATCCGGAATTTGTAGTTATCCTTCAGTTCCTTGCCCAGGGCCTTCTTGGCTTCGAAACCAGCCGGTGCAGCAGCCAGTTCCTCGTCGGTAACCAGCACCGGCCGAATAGCCGCATGGGGGCAGACCATGGCGCACTGGTTGCACTGGATGCAATTGTCCATGACCCACTCCGGCACATTGATGGCCACCCCGCGTTTCTCGTACTGGGTGGTCCCAACCGGAAAGATACCGTCCACGGAGAACGAGCTGACCGGCAGCTTGTCGCCCTGGGCGGCAATCATCGGATTCATGACGTTTTTGACAAATTCGGGGAGCTCTTCATCTTCAGCGGCATCCCCGGCGGCATCCGCCCAGCTGGCCGGGTAATCGACTTCCACCAGGTTCTCCAGGGTGCGATCCACGGCATCCCAGTTCATCTGGACGATCTTGTCGCCCTTGCGGCGGAACAGTGCGTCAATCTGACCCTTCAGATAGCCAATGGCCTCATCCACCGGGATGACGTTGGCCAACTTGAAAAAAGCGGTCTGCATGATCATGTTGATCCGACCGCCCAGCCCCACTTCACCGGCAATCTTGACGGCATCGATGTTGTAGAACTTCAGCTTCTTGTTCGCTATGGTCTGTTTCATGGCGGCCGGCAGGCGCTTTTCCATCTTTTCCATCGACCACTTGCTGTTCAGTACAAAGGTGCCGCCGTCCTTGATACCCTCCAGCACGTCGTAAATGTTCACGTAGCTGGATTTGTGGCAGGCAATATAGTCGGCAGCGTCAATACAATAGGTAGACTGAATCGGGGATTTCCCGAAACGCAAATGCGATATGGTGACGCCGCCCGATTTCTTGGAGTCATAGGCAAAGTAGGCCTGGGCGTACATATCCGTGTTGTCGCCGATAATCTTGATGGCGCTCTTGTTGGCGCCGACGGTTCCATCCGCGCCCAGCCCCCAGAACTTGCACTGCACGGTCCCTTCCGGAGCCACGTCAAAACCAAGCGTGACATCCAGGGAAGTGTGGGTGACATCATCTTTAATACCCACCGTGAATTTATTTTTAGGCTCGGCGGCCTGCATATTGTCGTATACCGCCTTCACCATGGCCGGGGTAAACTCCTTGGAACCCAGCCCGTAGCGCCCGGCCAGAATCCGCGGGGCGATGCCTTTTTCAACGCAGGCAGTACAGATGTCCAGATAAAGGGGATCGCCCAGCGCACCCGGTTCCTTGGTCCGGTCCAGAACGCTCAGGGTCTTTACCGTAGAAGGCAGCACGTCAAACAAGAACTCCGGTGCAAACGGCCGGAACAGGCGCACCTTGACCAGGCCGACCTTTTCTCCGGCCGCGGTCATATGGTTGACCACCTCTTCAATGGTCTCACAGGAACTGCCCATGGCCACGATCACATTTTCAGCGTCGGCGGCCCCCACATAATCAAAAGGTTTGTAGTGACGGCCGGTAAGGTCGCCCACCTTCTGCATGTACTCGGCCACAATGCCGGGCGTTTTCAGGTAGAAGGGGTTGGCGGCTTCCCGACCCTGGAAATAAATATCCGGGTTCTGGGCGGTACCGCGCAGTTCGGGACGCTCAGGGTTGGTGCCGCGCTCACGGAAGGCCCGGACCGCATCCATATTGGTCAGTTTGGCCATGTCCGCATAGTCGATCATCTCTATTTTCTGGATTTCGTGGCTGGTCCGGAAACCGTCCATGAAGTGCAGAAACGGCACGCTGGCCTCAATGGCCGCCAGATGGGCGATCAGCGCCATATCCTGGGCCTCCTGAACCGATGAGGAAGCAATCAGGCCGAAACCGGTCTGGCGGACGGCCATGACGTCCTGGTGATCGCCGAAGATGCTCAGGGCATGTGCGGCAACCGCCCGGGCGGTAACGTGCAGCACGCCGGGAAGCAGTTCCCCGCTCATCTTGTACATGTTCGGGATCATCAGCAGCAGCCCCTGGGATGCGGTATACGAGGAGGTCAGGGCTCCGGCGGCCAGGGCACCGTGCACCGACGCCGCTGCACCGGCCTCGCTCTGCAGCTGACGTACCAGCAATTGCTGGCCGAAAATGTTCTTCCGACCGTCCGCCGCCCATTCATCGGCAATTTCACCGATGGGGGATGACGGCGTAATCGGATAGATGTTTGCGACATCACTCATGGCATAGGCCACGTGTGCTGCAGCTGTGTTTCCGTCAATGGTTTTCATCTTTTTTGCCATAGGGCTGCTCCTTTAAATGTTTCCTGTAAAAAGGCTGATTCAAGAATAATATCATTGTCTGGACCGCAGTTTATCCCCGGCCCGGTCTTTGCGACGAACATTTGAAAAGATTTACAATATTTAATACCCAATTATTTGTAAAGAAATACCTTTTTAAGTACACTTTAAAAAATGAACCATTCACTAATGTATCGCTCGGCGACATGGCACCAAAATTGCTTTTTCCCACGGTAACCTGCAAACAGTCGCACCCTGCTTACAAACTGGAGGCGCAATATCATGACCGTGAAAACAATATCAACCCCGTCCGTGCAGTCGCACCCCATGCTCTCCAACCTGACCCCGGAAAAGGCTAAGAAGGGGAAGGTCGTCACGGCCGAGGAGGCTATCCGCATTATTCGCCCCGGCGATACGGTGGCCACCGGTGGATTCGTCGGGATCGGCTTTCCGGAAGAGTTGGCTATAGCCCTGGAAGCCTATTTCCTCGCCACCGATAGTCCCCGTGACTTGACCCTGGTTTACGCCGCCGGTCAGGGAGATGGCGGGGAGCGGGGCTTGAACCACCTGGGGCATGCCGGCCTGGTAAAAAAAGTGATCGGGGGACACTGGGGCCTGGTTCCCAAACTGCAAAAGCTGGCCGTGGAGAATAAAATCGAAGCGTACAATCTGCCCCAGGGCGTCATTTCGCATATGTACCGCGACATAGCCGCCCATAAACCACGCACCATTACCTCGGTTGGAATGGGCACCTTCGTGGACCCGCGCCTGGGCGGCGGCAAAATCAACGAACGGACGACCGCCGACCTGGTGGAACTGGTGGAGTTTGACGGGCAACCCTACCTGGCCTATAAAACCTTTCCCATCAATGTGGCCCTGCTGCGCGGTACGACTGCCGACACCGACGGAAACATCACCTTTGAAAAGGAAGCGTTGACCCTGGAAGCTTTGGCCATCGCCACTGCGGCCCGGAATTCCAACGGTTTTGTCATCGTACAGGTCGAGCGCATCGCCCAACCGGGCACCTTGAATGCCCGCCAGGTCAAGATCCCGGGCATCATGGTCGATTGTGTGGTTCTTGCCGAGCCCCGGAACCACTGGCAGACCTTTGCCGAACCTTACAACCCGGCCTTCAGCAGCGAAATCAAAGTCCCCATGCAGAGCATCACCCCCATGGAGATGAACGCCCGTAATATCATAGCCCGCCGGGCGGCCTTTGAACTGGCACCCAATAGTGTCGTCAACCTGGGCATCGGCATGCCGGAAGGGATTGCCAGCGTTGCCAATGAGGAAAAGATCCTTGAATATATCACCCTGACGGCCGAACCGGGGGTTATCGGCGGATTGCCGGCCGGGGGACTCAACTTTGGGGCGGCAACCAACACGGAAGCGGTCATCGATCAGCCCTCGCAATTTGATTTTTACGACGGCGGCGGATTGGACATCGCTTTCCTGGGTCTGGCCCAGGCCGATCGATCCGGAAACTTGAATGTCAGCAAATTCGGGCCCAAACTGGCCGGCGCCGGCGGTTTCATCAACATCAGCCAAAATGCCAAGCAGATCGTGTTTGTGGGTACGTTTACAGCCGGCGGCCTGCAGGTCTCCATCGATGAGGGTCGCCTGTGCATCGAGCAGGAAGGCCGGACAGCTAAATTCATCGAGCAGGTCGAACAGGTTACCTTCAGCGGGCCCTATGCAGCTGACCGCGGACAGCCGGTGCTATACGTGACCGAACGCTGTGTCTTTAGCCTGACTGCCGCCGGTATGCAGCTGATAGAGATTGCGCCAGGCGTCGACCTGCAAGCCGACATCCTGGACCAGATGCAGTTCCAGCCGGTAGTGGCCGATCCCCTGCCCCTGATGGATGCGCGTATTTTCCAGGTAGAGCCGATGGCCCTGCGGGAAGACCTGCTGAGCCTCTCGCTCGAAGAACGCCTGAGCTACGATCCCGCCGAGAATATGTTCTTCGTGAATTTTGAGGGCTATGCCGTCCGCACCCTGGATGATGTCCGCAAGGTACACGATCAGGTGGCGGCCATTGTGGCCCCTTTGAATCGAAAGGTCCATACAATCGTCAACTATGATAATTTCTCAATTGCTCCGGATGTCCTGGAGGCCTACACCGACATGGTCAAGGAGCTGGTCGACAACTATTATCTGGGAGTCACCCGCTATACGACCAGTACCTTTCTACGAATGAAGATCGGCGACGCCCTGGCCCGCCGGGATGTGGCCCCCCACATCTACGAAAGCCGTGCGGAGGCCCAGGCGGCATTGAAAAAGCAGATTTAAGCGTGCCACCGCTAAGTGTATCAAATTGGGTACAACAGAAAGTCGGGGCTTAACCTGCCGGCGAGGCCCTACTCCTGGCCATCCAGCTCAATCCCATATTTTTTCATTTTTTTGTATAGCAGGGTCCGGTGGATACCCAGCAGTTTGGCGGCCTGGGCCTTGTTGTTCTCGGTCTCGATCAAGGCCTCCCGGATGGCCTTGGTTTCGGCCCGCGCCTGCACATCCTTTAGCAGGGTAATTTTGTAATCCGTGCGGCCGCTGCCCTGGTCCTGTAAAAAAAACGGAAAATCGTGACGCCGGATCCGGTCCCCTTCAGCGGAGGAGAGGGCCCGCTCCAGCACATTGGACAGTTCGCGGACATTGCCCGGCCAATCGTAACGCACCAGGGCCTGCTCGGCCGCGGATCCCATCTGCAAATCCTGGGCAACGCCCTCCTGGGCCTTTTCCCTGAGCAGGTGACGGGCGGTCGGCACGATATCCCCCGGCCGTTCTCGCAAGGGGGGAATGTGCAGTGAGATGACGTTCAACCGGTAAAACAGGTCTTTGCGAAAGCGCCGCTTTTTCATCAGGGTGTCCAGATCCTGATTGGTAGCGGCAATCAGGCGAAAATCAGAATGGATCACTTTGTTGCCGCCAATCCGCTCGAATTCTCTTTCTTCCAATACCCGTAACAGCTTGGGTTGCATTTCAAGGGGCAGGTCGCCGATCTCGTCCATAAAGATCGTGCCTTTATGGGCCACTTCAAACTTCCCGGGCTTACCGCCTGACCGTGCGCCCGTAAAAGCCCCTTTTTCATAACCGAACAGCTCTGATTCGAACAAATCCCGGGGGATGGCCGCACAGTTAATCCGCACGAAAGGGTAGAGCTTGCGTGGGCTGCCGTGGTGAATCGCCTGAGCGAACAACTCTTTGCCAGTACCGCTCTCGCCGGTAATCAAGACCGGAAATTGATTGGCCGTTGCTTTGAGCGCCTCCTTTTTCAGAGCGCTTATGGAGCGGCTGCGGCCGATAATGCTGTCGAAGGTATACCGGGTGGATCGCAGGTTGATCAGCTCCTGCTCGTACATTTTGAGTTTCGATTCCAGCAGCGAAAGTCGATTAGCCAGCCTGGTGACATCCTTGACATCTTTGAACATGACCTGGCCGAAGACGGCGATGACCTTGCCGTTCTTTTTAATTGGTATCCGCTGGACCACCATGTTCTGGCCCATGATGTTGTGACTCAGGTTGATTTCGGCCTTACCTGTTTCGGCCACGATATGCATGCGGCTGTTTTCGATTGACTCTGTGCAGTGCTTCCCGATCTGGCTTTCAGGATCGAGTCCCAGGAACTGCCCGTAAGGCTTGTTGAAATGCGTAATGTAGCCCTCGGCGTCGGTGACCATTATGCCGTTGTGGATGCTGTCGACAATACGTTCGTACATTTCCAGTTCAACCTGCAGGGCCTCTATTTCTTGTTCTTGAGTGGTCGTTGCCATCCGTTTCCCTCCCCGGGCTATAGTATCTGTCTACCATGGACCAGGCTCGTTTTTCGCTAAGAACCTAAAAAGGTATGACCTTATAAAAAGCACCCCTCTTCCAAACCCACCCACTCCTTTAAATCTAATTTTATTATTATTTTAGTATCTTGGTTAAGATTTAGATCTTCCCGAATTTTGTCTTGACAAGATAAATGTTATTCAATAAATATTGGTAATACCAATCAGCCTTAATACCCTTGTCGTTCCCGGGATCATTGTAGCAAAATAGCAACATGTATAATTATTGATACATCATTTTACACGAAATGTCGAATAGAAGTATACGTTCCGACTCCGCAGAACTATAATGCAAAAACTAATCCGTTATCATTCCGCAACTTTCGCCACCTGTGGTAAGCGAGAACCTGATAACGAACGCCTTGGCCCCATAATTGCTATCATTTATTGAATCGGATTCATGTCGACCAGACAAACAACCATGGTGACCCAATTGATTGAAACCCCGGGAGGCGGTTGATGGATATTAGAGAGCCTGAAATCAACAGTGCAGAAATTCTGAAACTTGAGGACACTGCTTTTACCCCGGACAATGTCTGTCTTGTAAGCGGCTGCGGTACGGGTATCGGCCGGGCAACGGCCATTGCAGCCGCGGCCAACAACCTGATGACGGTGGGTCTGGATGTCAATGCTGAGGAAGGACAGGCCACCCAGAAAATGGCCCGGGACATGGGCGGCCAGATGATCTTCATCGAAACCGACCTGACCAAGGACGCGGCCATTGAAAACGCGGTCAAGGAAGCTGCCAAGCTTGGGCATATCCGTTACCTGGCCAATATCGCCGGTCTCCAGCACATCGACGCCGTTGAAAATTTCCCCATGGAAAAGTATGACCTGATGCAGAAGATCATGCTGCGGGCCCCCTTCTACCTTTCTCAACTGACCATTCCCTATATGAAGCAAAACGGCCAATGGCACGGGGTCATCGGCAACATGGCCTCGGCCCACGCCCATATCTGTACGGTCAACAAACCGGTTTACAACATTACCAAGTTCGGGCTCAAAGCCCTGAGCCAGTCCATATCCGCCGAAGGGGACGGCAAAATCCGTTCTTTCACCATCAGCACCGGCTTTGTAAAAACACCGCTGGCCCTGAACCAGATACCCTCCCAGGCGGAGCAGCGGGGTATGTCACCGGAAGCGGTTGTTTCCGAGGTCATGATGGGCCGCTCAAGGATCAAGGAAATGATGGCGCCCGTGGATGTGGCCAACCTGTTTATATTCGGCTTTTCCCATTTCGCCCGCTACCTCATCGGGGGTGATTTGCTCTTTGACGGCGGAATGGTGCTGACATATTGACAAGTTGTTTAAAGCGCCACGCCCTCATTGCCGTGGAGGGATTGTGGGCGCATGCGTGAATGGCAATAACCAGTTTTTTTCGTCCAGCAGCATTACTTGGCAGGTTAACAATTATAGAGGAGGAGAAAATGAAGAAAAATTCGACGCTCAAATTTATGGCCTTGCTGATGGTTGTCCTTTTCCTGGCAGCCGGTTTGATGGCAGGCTGCGCTAAAAAGGAGGAAGCCAAGAAAGAAGCCCCGAAAGAAGCCATGGCCAAAAAGGTGAAATTGGATGTTCCGATTTGTTTTTCCACTGCCCTGCCCGGCTTGGGGACTTCTATCGTAGAACTGGCGGATTCACTTAAAGAGGCCAGTGGCGGCAGCGTTGTGATGAAAGTTTATGAACCGGGCAAGCTGGTCGCCCCGTTTGAAATCCTGGATGCCGTGGCCGGCGGGAAGGTCAATGCAGGCTACTATGCAGCCGGCTACTGGGAAGGCAAGATGCCCGGCATTTCCCTGTTTACCGCCGTGCCTTTCGGTCCGGAAGCTCCGGAATTCCTGGCCTGGATGTTCCGCGGCAACGGGTTGAAACTCTACCAGGAATACTATACAAAGAATGGTTATGATGTCTGGGCCATGCCGGCCTGCCTCCTGGCCCCGGAAACTGCCGGCTGGTTCAGCAAGCCCATCAATTCGGTCGATGACCTCAAAGGCCTGCGTATGCGCTTTTTCGGCCTGGGCGGCAAAGTCATGGAGAAACTGGGCGTTTCCGTCAGCCTGCTGCCGGGTGGCGAAATCTTCCCGGCCCTGGAAAAAGGGGCCCTCGACGGGTCGGAATTCTCCATGCCGGCCATCGACCAGCGCCTGGGTTTTTACAAGGTCGTCAAGTACAACTACTTCCCGGGCTGGCATCAGCAGGCCACGTTTCTGGACCTGATGATCAACGGCAAGGTCTGGAGAGGTATGACGGATGCCCAGCGGGCCCTGATCAAAATGGCCTGCATGGCCAACCTGACCAACACGCTGGCCCATACGGAGGCCATCCAGGGCGCCGTTATCCGGGAAAATGCTGAAAAACGCGGCGTAAAAAACATGTACTGGTCGGATGAGATGCTCGACGCCTTCAAGGGCGCCTGGGCCGAGGTTGCCTCCGAACTGTCCGCCAAGAGCCCCCAGTTCAAGGAAGCCTATGATGACTTGCAGGCTTTCCGGGAAGACTACAAGCATTGGGAATCGCTTGGCTTTCTGCCGCGTGAGAAACCGAGTATGTAAGGTTCCATCCCTATCGGAAAATCTTGAATTTTCTGCTACCTGTTGAATGCACAGGGGACGTTCACCCGAACGTCCCCTGTGCACGTACATTTGGAGAATTATAATGCGTACAGAAGAAACACAGGAACAGGTCCCCCATAAATTCTGTGACAGCCTGGACACCTTCATCCGCCGCATTGGTCACTTTCTTATGTGGACCAATGTCATCTTGATTTTTGTGATAATTTTACAGGTGTTTCTCCGCTACGGCCTGGGCCGCGGCCTGGTGGTCCTGGAGGAGCTCCAGTGGCACCTTTACGCCGTGGGCATCATGTTCGGGGCTTCCTATGCCATGATGATGGATTCGCATATCCGGGTGGATATCATTCATGCCCGCCTTTCGCCCAAGGCTAAATTGCGATGGGATTTATTTGGCATCATCTTCCTGCTCCTGCCGTTTATCGTGATCATCTTTCACCAGAGCCTTGATTTTGTCTACGAATCCTGGCGGGTCAATGAACACTCGGATGCCCCCATGGGACTGCCGTGGCGATGGGCCATCAAGGGGGTCATACCGATGAGCTTCGCCCTCCTGTTTGTAGCGGCGATATCACGCCTGGTCAGAATTATTTCGCAATTGAGGAGGGCCTAGCCAGTGGAATTCAATGATTATCTCGTCATCGCCATGTTCCTGACCTTCATTGGCTTGCTGTTCACGGGCTTTCCGATTGCCTGGGTGCTGGGTGGTGTTGCCTGTATTTTTACCCTTGTGGGCTACCTGGCCGACATCTATTTCGATACGGCTACCGGCCTGAACTACCTTACCCTGGGTATGTCGGTGAACCGGGTCTATAAATTTATGGACAACTGGGTCCTGGTAGCGTTGCCCATGTTTATTTTCATGGGCTTGATGCTGGATCGTTCCGGGATTGCCGAAAAACTGATGAAATCCATGCAGAACCTGTTCGGCAAGGTGCGCGGCGGGCTGGCCGTGACGGTAACCACGATCGGCATCATCCTGGCAGCTTCCACCGGTATTATCGGGGCTTCGGTTGTGCTGCTCGGCCTGCTGTCTTTGCCGGCCATGATGAAACAGGGGTACTCCAAAACCCTGGCCCTGGGGACCATCGCCAGCTCCGGAACCCTCGGCATCCTGATTCCACCCAGCATCATGTTGGTGATCATGGCCGACCAGCTGGGATTGTCCGTCGGCGACCTGTTCATGGGCGCGGTTATTCCCGGGGTTATCCTCGGGGGGTTATATATCACCTATATCCTGGTTTACTCCCTGGTCAAACCTTCAGCAGCCCCGCTGGACCCGGACCGCAAGCCTTTGGAATGGCGCATGGTCTGGGATGTCTTCAAGAATATCCTGCCGCCGGCCGCATTGATTTTTGCCGTGTTGGGATCCATTTTTGCCGGTATCACCACACCCACAGAAGCCAGCGGCGTGGGAGCGCTGGGAGCCAGCATCCTGGCTCTGATGAATAAGCGGCTGAATTGGAAGGTTCTTAAAGAGGTCTCCCAAGCCTGTTTCAACACCACCGCCTATATTTTCGCGATATTTCTCGGGGCAACCTGTTTTGCGCTGGTGTTGCGCAGCCTGGGCGGAGACGAGTTTATCGAAAGGGTACTAACCGGGATTCCATTAGGGCCTTATGGCATCATGGCCGTCATTCTGGGTGCCATCTTCCTGCTCGGCTTTTTCCTGGACTGGATCGAGATTACCCTGATCGTGCTGCCCCTGATAGCACCGGTTGTGTCTAACCTTGGTTTTCAGATCAACGGGTACGGCGTCATCGACAATCCGGAGCTGGTCTGGTTCGTGGTCCTCATCGCGGTCAGTCTCCAGACCTCGTTTCTCACACCACCGGTGGGCTTTGCCCTGTTCTATTTGAAGGGTATCTGTCCACCGGATGTCGAACTGGTCGATATCTACAAAGGCGTCATTCCGTTTATCATCCTGCAGTTGATAGGCTTGCTGATCGTGGCTATCTGGCCCCAATTGGTTATCTGGCTGCCGGCCGTAGCTTACGGTTGATACCGGACACGCATCTATAAACTCCCGCACAAAGAAAAAGGCCCGTGAACGTTGTCGCTCACGGGCCTTTTTACAGGGTTAGGTTTTTTTAGGTTGTGTTTATACCGATCTAACTGGTCCGACGCAGGGTAGTCAGACAATTGGTTACTGCGCTGCCCCCCACGTTGAAAACTACCCCGATCTCCGGCGTTCCCTTTGCCGGCGCAACACCTATGGGTTCACCGACCAGCTGTTTGTACGCCAAGGCGTGCATGGAGGCGCCGGTGGCGCCGACCGGATGGCCTTTGGACTTCAAGCCGCCGGACAGGTTGATCGGACAGACATCTTCGGCCGTATATTTGCCGCCCACAAAATCATGTCCGCCCTGCCCGTCGGCGGAAAGCCCCAGCGCTTCAACACTTAAGATCTGGTTGATCGTAAAACAGTCGTGCACCTCGGCGAATTCGACATCGTCAATGGTGATATCGGCTTCGGCAAATGACTGGGCCACCGCCATTTTTCCGGCCACCAGTTCATGCATGTTCGGGCGCACCCCTATCGGCAGCCGTTCGGTGGTCATACCGATACCGGCAATCTCAACAACCCGGTCTTTCCCATGCACCTCCTTGGAAGCGGACAACACCAGGGCCGCCGCGCCATCGGTTACCAGCGAGCAGTCATGCAGGCGCAGCGGGGGCGCGATCAGCGGATTACTGCCCTTGCCGGATTCCGGCAGGTCCAGAATGGCCTCCGCCGTAACCAGCCCCATTTTCTCCGGGGGACTCCCCGGGCCAAAATGCGCCAGGGGATTCTGGATGCCGTTGCGATAGCACAAGGCAGACACGGAGGCCAGCATGTGCTGGAGCTCTGCATCTGAAAACTTGTAGTGGGCCTGGTAGCCCTTGGCATATTCGGCGAACAGTCCGGGAAAGGTCATGCCCTTGGCGCCCTCGGTGGGCCAGTGGGAGGAACAGGCCAGGACATGGGTCATCTCGCCGGTGCTGAGCAGATTCATCTTCTCCACCCCGATCACCAGGACCCGCTTGAACCGGCCGGATTCAATCCCGTATACTGCGTTGTACAGGGCCACCGAAGAAGAAGCACAGGCACCTTCGGTACGGTTGGTCGGCAAAAAACGAAAGGCTGCCGGGGCCACCTCCACCCCCAGGGGACCGACGTGCTCCTGATTTAGAAACATGGAGGGCGAGCAAGACCCTAACCAGATACCGTCGATCTCTTCGGGCTGCAGGCCGGCGTCTTCCAGGGCACCATGTCCGGCCTCCACCAGGAGCTCATAGTAAGACTTGGTATCCTTTATTTCCCGGGTCTCCCGGTTCTTTTCCACAAACGCGCCAAACTTGGTGTTGTAGGCGCCGATAATGCTTACTTTACTCATCTTACACCTCTTTTTTTATTGTTTTACCCGCGCGATCCCAGCCGCAATCCACCATGTATGTAAAACACATCGCCGGCCAACGCTTCGTTGCGATAGAGTTCACCCGCCAGGGATGCGAGTTCCTCCGGATCGATCAAGCGCCTGATGGGCACATCCTTGAGAATTTTATCCAGCGCAGCCTGGTTCATGTTTTCCAGAATCGGTGTTGCACAGAAGCCAGGTGCAATGGCCACGCAGCGGATTCGGTCGGCAAATCCACGGCGAAAGAATTCCGCCGTCAAGACCTTGGGCATGACCGACATGGCCGCCTTGGTGGAAGAGTAGTTGATTTGGCCGGCTGTGCCCAGCGAGCCGGTCGAAGAGACCAGGCACACCAGGCCCCGGCAATTATGGTTGACCATCTGCTCGACGGTTTCACGAACGGTCAGGAACACGCCCGTCAGGTTGATATCGACAACCTTCTGGAACTGCTCCAGGGACATCTTCCTTTTGACCTTGCCGGTTTCTCTATCCGTGGACAGCATCAAGCCATCCATGATAATCCCGGCAAAGGGCGCTACCAGATTGATCTGCCCGAATTCGGCAATGGCGGTTTCGGCCAGGCGGGTACAATCGTCTTCTTTGGTCACATCGCAGACCACAGTGGCCACGTCGCCGGGCAGTTTTGCCCGGGCCTGGTCTAGTGCTGATTCAGCCACATCACCGAGAACGACCTTACCGCCTTGTTCCACCCAGTATTGCGCAATCGATAGGCCGAGCCCGCTGGCGCTGCCGGTGATGACGGCTACGGCATCCTTGATCTCAAGCATGTATACTCTCCTTATTTTACCTTAAGATTACGTTTGGGAATACTCATCCCGCAATTCCTTTTTCAGAATTTTCCCCATTGCATTCCGCGGAAATTCATCCCGGATAATAACTTGGGAAACCCGCTGGAACTTGGCGACCCGGGAGTTGAGCCACTCCAATAATTCTGCCTCGCTGTCCGATACGCCCGGATAGAGCAGAACCAGAGCCACCGGCGTCTCGCCCCATTTTTTGTGGGGCACGCCGATGACGGTATTGGCCTGCACCCCGGGGTGCTTGGCCAGGACCTCTTCGATATCGCTGGCGAAGATATTGATCCCGCCGGATATGATCATGTCTTTTTTGCGGTCCAGGATGTACAAAAAGCCGTCTTCGTCAAGCTTGCCCATATCCCCGGTTTTCAAAAAGGTTTTACCCTGCTCATCCCGCCAGATGGCCTCGACGGTCTTGTCCGGTAATTTGTAATACTCAGGCATGAGAAAAGAGGAGAAAGCAATAATTTCGCCGATTTCACCGGGCGGCAGCCGGTTGCCGTCATCGTCGATGATACCCACATCCCAGCCCACCGGCGGCAATCCGATGGAGCCCATCTTGGCCTGCATGTCTTCGGGTTTCAGGGTGGTGCCTACTCCCTCGGTCAACCCCCAGAGTTCTATCAGATCCCCGGGAAAGCGCGCGATGATGCTCTCCTTTTCCTGTTTCAACAGGGGAGACCCGGCCGAAAGCCACACGTTCATGGAGCTCAGATCGTACTGGTCGAATTCCGGCAGTTCGTTGAGCATGTTCAACTGGGTGGGCACCATAAAGGTGTGGGTGCACTTTTCAGTTTGGATCAGGCGCAGGCACTCGACCGGATCGAACTGCGGCATAATGACCAGGGTACCGCCCACGAACATGGTCGGCAGAAAAGTGAGCCAGGTGCCGTTGGCATACAGTGAAGTGGTCACCAGGTTCCGTGCGGCGGAGTCAATCCGAAAATCGATGGCGAACATGGCAGCAAAGTGAAACCGGTTGTGATGGGTGTGGAGGATGCCCTTGGGCACCCCGGTGGTGCCGGAGGTATACATGATGTTGAAGGGGTCTTCGTAGGTCAGTTCCATGTAGACCTCGGCCTCAGAACTGTCGGCCAGCAACTGTTCATAAGCCTGCCACCCTTCCGGAACCGCACCCACCGCGAAGCAACCGTCCGCGGCAATCTTTTTTAAACCAGAACGGTGGGGCTCTATTTCCGGGATCATTTTACTGCCCACAAACAGGAAACGGGAATCCGAGTTGTCGATCATACGCGCCAGCGAATCACCCGGCACCATGGCCGACAACGGCACGATAACCCCGCCGGCCTTGACGGTCCCGAACAGGATCTCCACCATTTCGATGCTGTTGGTCATCAGCATGCTGACCTTGTCGCCCTTCTTGAGACCCCGCTGAATCAGACCGTTGGCGACCCGATTAAGGCGCCGGTTGAATGCATCCCAGGTTAAGCGCTTGTCGCCGCACACCACAGCTGTTTTACCACCGCGCCAACGGGCATGTCCGGCCATGGCAGCGGTAACAATGACATCGGGGTTATCAAATCTTTCCATGGACACCTCCTTGAACGAATAAATGGATCAATGACTATTCACTTGGAAGACTTGGCTGTGACGGCCGGAAATCAGGCCATAATTACCTGTTTAGCAATAGACCTACCAGTTGATTGAATCCTGTACATTTATCTCTAAACCAATCTGAATTGCCCTGAATTATTGTGAAAATGGATTATAGCGATTGCAGGCAATACACATTGTCCAGTTAATTGGTGATTGTCGGCAACCGAGGTGTAGTAAATCCGCTACAGTGCAGTTCATGTCCAGTGGCGGGGTCTGCACATAAAGACCTTCAGGAACAATTTCGAAAACCAGTGAGAAGCTATCTATAGGACGGCCCCCAGGTTCCAGGGCACAAACTCATGGTCGCCGAAACCGAGAACCTCGCTTTTGGCCGGGGACCCGGAAGCGACCTGTAGAATCCGGTCGAATATCTGCTGCCCCATTTCCGCAAGCGTTTTTTCTCCTTCGGTTACCAGGCCGCAATTGATATCCATGTCGTCCTGCAACTGTCGATACATCGGGCTATTGGATGCCAGTTTAAGCGTCGGTACCGGTTTGAATCCGCAAACCGTACCGCGGCCGGAGGTAAAACAGATCATGTTGGCACCGCCGGCAATCATCCCGGTAATGGAAACGACGTCATAACCCGGCGTGTCCATAAAAACCAGCCCTTGGGAGGTAACCGGTTCGGCATACCGGTAAACATCCATCAGCGGGGTCGATCCGCCTTTGGCAACCGCCCCCAGGGATTTTTCCAGAATGGTCGTCAGCCCCCCGGCCTTGTTTCCAGGCGTCGGATTGTTGTTGATGGTGCACCCGTGTCCACTGGTATATTCTTCCCACCATTTAATGCGCCGCATCAGTTTTTCGGCTACTACGGGACTGGCTGCCCGCTGGGTCAAGAGATGCTCGGCACCGTAAATTTCCGGGGTTTCGCTCAAAATTGCCGTCCCGCCCTGCTGCACCAGCAGATCGGCGGCCAAGCCGAGGGCCGGGTTGGCCGTAATACCGGAATAGGCATCCGAACCCCCGCACTCCATACCGAGAACCAGATGCTGCGCCGATACGGATTGCCGGGTGATCCGGTTTACCTCCGGCAGCATCGCGGCGATGGCGGCAACACCCTGTTCCACGGTTGCGCGCGTGCCCCCGCTCGTCTGGATGGTAAGCGGCTGCAGGGCGGTGCCTGTTGCCAGTCCCTGGGCCTCCATTAGGTTTTCAATCAGGTTGGTCTCGCAACCGAGTCCCACCAGCAGTATGCCGCCAAAGTTGGGATGGCGGGCGAACCCAGCCAGGGTTTGCTGCAATATCTCCAGCCCTTCGCTGCCGGGTGCCTGACAGCACCCGCTGGCGTGGGTGATCGCCATAACGCCATCCACCTGCGGATACCGGTCCAGCAGGTCTTGGGTGACGGCAGAGGCAATAAATTGGGCCACACTGGCTGAACAACTGACCGTGGACACAACCCCGATGTAGTTGCGGGTGGCGACCCGCCCGTCCACCCGAACGATGCCTTCAAAAGTAGCCCGGTCACGGGCTGATACGCGCACCGTATCAGTTTTCGCACCAACAGGTGCTGATATACGCTCGAAATCGCCAAAGGCCAGATTATGACCGTGCACATGCTGCCCCGGTGTGATGTCCTGAGAAGCCACGCCAATTATCTGGCCGTACTTGTATACGGGGCGGCCGGTACCAATCCGATCCACAGCAATTTTGTGCCCGGCCGGTATGTCGTCACTGGTCGTCGCCGGGCTTTCTGCAAACACGACACCCGCTTCGATATCCTCAAGGGCGACTAAAATATTATCTTCCGGGTGAAGCCTGATCACCCGTCTTGGTTGAGTTTCCATTCTTGACTTCCGAGATTAGGTTAGCGATGCGGATCTGCATCCAGCTGGCAAGCCGGCCCAATCAGTCTTCGCCTAAAGGCTATGCCGGACAAGAAGACTTTTATTAGATGAGTTCTAATCAGTAATGACAACAATACTCAGCTCTCGTGGTCCATGCGCACCGTGAACCATAACCAGCTCTATATCCCCGGTTTTGCTTGGCCCGGAGATAAATGTCAGGCAGTTGGTGAGTCCTTCACGGCCGGACTGCAGATCGTCCCTTAAAACAGTGTAAAACTCCCCCAGATCGGCCAGAATCTGGTCCAGCCTGATCACCGCAACATGGATGGCAGGCACCAGGGAGGTACTGCGGGGCTGGCCCGGCCGGGCCCGCATGACCAGGGTGGCTGTATCCGCCAGGCAGTAGTCGGCCGCTGTGATCCCGATAAAAGAATCGACCACCTGTCCGCGGTGCCGGGCAACCAGTTCCGCTTGGTTTTGCATCCCGTCGTCCGGGGCCGGCACGACCGGTATCCCATCCGGCTGCAGAACCTTGGCAAGGTCCAATTCAGCTATTAAAGGATGCTGCCAGGCAGCGACCTGCTTTTTACCGCCCCATTCCGGTTCGTGGGTGCGTACCAGGTCAGCGATGAATTCAGCGGCCGCCCCGGGATCAGGTACCGCGACGACCTTTAGATTCAACGGTTGGCCGCGTTCGGTAAGCAGGTCCAGAAGTTCCAGCTGCTGTTCTTTTGACCGTTGCGCAAGGGTCTTCAAGCGGCCTGCAACCCGGGCTGGTTCCGGCTCCGGAAAAAGATCCTCAAAATGCTTTGCTCCGGTGCCCCGACGGCCCAGGGCTGCCTGGACGGTATGCATAAATTGTCGGCGTGCAGTCATATGTCTCTCTCTATTTGCGGCGTCCTTGCCAATTGCGCACAAAGCTTCTGGAAGCCAAAGGCGGCATATCCCGGCTGGATGTCCAGCCGCCCAACCGGCCCGGCAGCTTCCCAAGCCGACCCTGCGTATGGGGCAGCAGCTTCTGCCCGAGACCGCCGGTCTTCAAAAAAAGGTCGTAGGCCGGGCGACTTTGGATCAACCACGACCAGAACCGAACCACGGCTTTTTCGACCGGATCGGCCCGGTGCACATTCCACCGGCGATCACCGTCGGCCAGCTTGGCCCGCAGGGCCAGCAGCATGCGGGGTATATTGATATTGACCGGGCAGGCATCCTGGCAGGCCCCGCACAGGGTCTCGCCCTGGCAAAGATCCTTGGCCCGGTTGATCCCCACCATCAGGGGGGTGACCACAGCACCGATGGGCCCGGAATAGGGATAACCGTATGCATGTCCGCCGATCTTACCGTAGACCGGACAGACATTCAGACAGGCCGCACAGCGAATACAGCAGAGAATTTCCCGGAATTCCTCGTCGGCCAATATGCGGCTGCGGCCGTTGTCGATGATGATCAGGTGAAAGGCTTCGGGGCCGTCGGCCTGTCCGGGCTGCCGGGGAGCGCCGATGTAGCTGACATACCCGGCCATGTTCTGGGCAGCCGCACCCCGGGCCAGCAGGCGGAACAGGACATCGTGGTCTTCAAGCCGGGCGACCACCCGCTCCATCCCCATAAAGGCCACATGGACTTTAGGCAGGGTGGTGGACATGCGGATATTGCCTTCGTTCGACACGGTGGTGATGTGCCCGGTTTCAGCACAGGCCAGGTTGCATCCGGAAATACCCATGTCCGCTTCTAAAAATTTGGCCCGCAAAGCCTTGCGGGCAGCCTGGGTAAGGGTCGGGGGGTCCTCGGTATAGGGAATCCCCAGTTTGTCGGCAAACAGGCGGCCCACCTGCTGGCGGGTCTTGTGGATCGCCGGCGCGATGATATGCGACGGCCCCTCACCGGCCAGCTGGATGATATACTCGCCCAGGTCGGTTTCGGCGACGTCGATGCCGACCTCCTCGAGCGCCTCATTGAGCCCGACCTCCTCGGTTACCATCGACTTGCCCTTCACCACCCGGCGGACAGCATGCTGCCGGGCAACATCCAGGCAGTAACGTACGGCATCGGCCCCATCCCGGGCAAAGTAAACCTGCCCGCCGTTCTTCTGCACATTGTCGGCCAGCGTTTCCAGGAGGACGTCCAGATTCTCAACAGCCCGCATGCGGATATCATGGGCCTTGAAACGCAGCTCCGGTCCTTCAGGCAAATTCCGGTAAGCAGCCGCCGTCCCCTTACCCAAACGCCCCTGGACATCGGCCAGGGCCTTTTGCAGCACCTCATCCTCAATAGCCCCGGCCGCTTCCTGTCGATAATGTTCTGTCCTTATTTCAGCCATTGTTATTCCTTTTTGGAGAAGCGATCTTAAAAACCGATTTTGGCCCCAGGTCAAGGCGGCCGTAAGGCTCCAACCGCAGAAATACTTCAGTATTTCAAGGATTGGAACCTTGCGCCCAACGCAGAGATTGGATCAAAAGATTTTTTTAGATCGTTTCTAGGATTCTCCAGCCAATAATTGCGCAATATGCCGCACCTTAATATCCGACCCAACCCGACTCAACCGCCCCTGGATATTCATCAAGCACCCCATGTCGCACCCGGTCACCGTATCCGCCCCGGATGCCACAATATTGGCCACCTTCTCATCCACCATGGCCGTGGATATCTTCGGGTACTTGACTGCAAAGGACCCGCCGAACCCGCAGCAGCGGTCGGATTGGGGCATCTCGACAAACTCCAGGCCTTCTATCCCGCGCAGAAGCTTTCGGGGTTGATCGGCAATTTCCAACCCCCGCAGCAGGTGGCAGGAATCATGATAGGTGACCCGTCCGACGTATTTCGCGCCGATCTGCCCCACCGCCAGGACATCCACCAGAAACTCCGTAAATTCAAACGTTCGGCGACCGATATCAACGGCCCGGGCCTTCAGCCGGGCATCATCCTTAAAAAGATCACCGTAGTGATGCCGCACCATGCTCACGCAGGAACCCGAGGGGCAGACAATGGTCTCGGCTTCCCCAAATACTTCCATGAAATGCCGGGCCGCCGTCCGGGCCTCGCCCTGGTAACCGGAATTATAGGCCGGCTGCCCGCAGCAGGTCTGGTCGGCCGGGCAGATGACATCGATATCCTGTCGCTTCAGGACGCGTACCATGGCTTCGGCGACTTCGGGAAACACAGCGTCAATGATACATTGGATAAAAAGCGTCACCGTTTTAGGTTTGGCCATCTTTGCTTTTTCCTATATTTATCTTGCGTTCCAAATTGCCGTGCGCGTCGAAAGCCAGGGGCCCGACAGGGCCCCCTATTTCCAGACTGCTGAGCACGCGTACTTCTTCCAGTAACGAGCGGGATACATCCAATTCCGCGATCTCCAGGGTGTTTTTAATGTGTACTACCCGGGCGTCGCCGGCAGGAATGGCGCCAATGGTGTCCAGGGCCGCGGCAATGGCTTCTTTCTCCGTTGCCAGCGCTATGGGCAGGCGGCCCTTTTCCGGCGTCATGGCCGCGATCGCATTGGTAGCCGTGACCCGGTGATCAATGCCGGCGGCCAGTTTTGCGGTCGTATAGTCCGCCAGGCCCACGCCAATGGCATTTCCATGGGACGCAGCGGTGAGGCCCAACACCACGATCCGGGTAATCCGCGGGCTCTCCGGTTCGGATTCGCCTACGAACATGATGCGCCCGATCACGTTGGTATCCATGCCGGTCCCGCTGATATTCTTGCCCATTTCATCGACAATGAGCACGTCGATGGTATCGAAGGGCAGCCGGGCCATGAGGGCCTTGGCTTTTTCCAGCAGACGCTTTTCGCCGGATTCGAATTGGTCAACCGGCAGGGCCTTGATATGGGCCGTGCGATCGTAGATATTCTCCACGATGCCGATCCCGAAAAGCACCGGCAGCTGCTCCCGGATTATCTTGCCGATTTCGGGAATGACTGCCCGGTAACCGAAATTGACGGTCTGCTTGTGAACCTGGAAGCAGCCCTTGTGCTTGCCCATGCCGATGGCCAGCATTTTGGCCAGGCCGCTCTCCAGGGGGCCTTCGAACTCGGTATGCGGTTTGATGCGGTTGATCACCACGATGCCGTCGGCCTCGGCGGCGTACCGGTCCACCAGTACCGGGAATCCATGCGAAGATGTCCCGATGTTCACCACGTCCATGGAAGCAAGGATCGGGGCCCCGACAGAAACTTCGGAAATGCCGATATCTTTCAAAATCTCCAGCTGGCCTGCGGCCGTACCGCCGCCATGACTGCCCATGGCCGGGAAGAAAAATGGCTGGCCGCCCAGCTGCTTGATGACTGCGGCTGTGCGCCGGAGGATACGGTCGATATTGGCAATCCCCCGGCTGCCGGCGGTTATGGCAATGCGCGTTCCGGGCTTGACAAGCTCACCGGCCCTGACAGCAGCCAACTCTCGATCGACGGCCGCTTCAATATCCACCTCCTCAGGGGCATCAAATACCTGCCGGATATGAACCATCTCGGGAAACTGCATGCTCAGTCAATCCCGGATTGCTCGCGGACGGAACGGGCGATGGCCGAGATATCTTCTTCGGCGTGCCCCCGGGCAATCAGGCCGGTTTCCACCTGCTCTATATAAGCAGCCACTGGCAGCGTCACGCCCAGTTCACGGGCCACGGCCAGGGCAATATTGAGATCCTTGCGATGCAGTTCGACTTTAAACCCCAGCGGGTAGTCATTGTTGATCATATTCCCGCTGCGGTTGATCATGGCCCAGGAACCGGCAGCTCCGCCGCCGACCGCCTTGACCACGTTTTCCATGTCCAGCCCGGCTTTAAGGCCCAGCGCGATCCCTTCGGCAACACTCCAGTAGGTGCCGGCGACGACGATCTGGTTAATGGCCTTGGTAAGCTGCCCGGCGCCAATGGGGCCCACGTGGGAAAGGGTTTTGCCCATGGCTTCCAGTACCGGTGTGGCTGTAGCCACATCATCGGCCGCACCACCGATCATAATCGACAAGGTGCCCTGCTGCGCGCCTTCGGATCCACCGGAAACCGGGGCATCGAGCATCCGAATGTCCTTGGCGGTCAGGGTGGCGGCTATTTCCTTGGTGACCGACGGACTGATGGTCGACATGTCAATGACCAGGCTGCCGGGCCGCGCACCGTGGATGACCCCATCCGGGCCGAGCACGAGGTGTTCCACGTCCGGGGTGTCACTGACGCAGGTAATGGTTATCTCCGCTTCCCGGGCTGCTTCGGCCGGTGTGGCCGCCCGCCGGGCACCGGCCTCTTTTGCCGGAAGCTCCCGCTCCCGGGTCCGGTTGTTTACCGTTACCTGGTGGCCGGCTTTTAATAAATTCAATACCATGGACAATCCCATGGTTCCCATCCCGATGAATGCTACCTGCATGGGTCTTCTCCTTATTTACGCTATGGTTTTATTACTTCATCATTCTGAGTATTATCTATATCTCATGAAGTGTTTTGAAAGTCTTCAATCGGATTCAAGGTCAAGGCGGGGCGAGGTGTTCATCCGGAGGAATACTGGTAGTATTTCGAGGAATGAACGCCTCGACCCAACGCAGAGATTGGACCCGAGGGGAGACTTTCAAGACGCTTCTATTCAGGCAGACGGAAGGTCATCACCGGCAACGTGCTGCGCCGTACCACCCGCCGGGCAGTGCTGCCCAGCATTGCATCGGCTACCAGTCCCTGGCCATGGGTACCCATTACGATCAGGTCACTCACAGTTTTTCCGGCCAGGCTTAAAATGCGCTCAACCGGCTCACCATGTTCAACGAAGATGTCGGTAACGATAAAGGGACAATCCGTCAGTTTAGCGGTCATCATTTCACAAAAAGCATCCAGGCGCCGGTTGATCTCGTCACGGACTTTCTGGACATTCTCATCCTGCAGGGCCTTCCACTTATCTTCTCCCATAATTTGGGCAACGTGGATATTGGCACTGTGGGACAATTCTTCGATAACATGCAGAATGTTGATGCTCGCTTCAAAACGGTTGGCCATGGCAGCGGCATAACTGAATGCATGAATGGCATTCTTGGAAAGGTCGGTGGCATACAGAATCGTTTTAATCTCAGATATCATGGTCTCCTCCTCGGTATCGTTCAACCAATTCAGTGCTGGCATTACGAGTGATGCTCCACCCGCAAAGCATGCGGCATCGTGGATCCCCCTCAAAGGGGCTTACACCCAACTGGCGCTTCGTCTGTCTTGAGGCCGCACATTCGTCGGCCTGGTCAAAGGCTACCTTGGCGAAGTTTGCCTTTGGTGTGTACTGCGCACGCCAGTGCGCCCCATTCGCGGTTTGGCCTTTCTCTGCGCGAGGAAAGGTTTTTAGGGTTTAAGGTGAACAAGAACCCATGCATCGCGCAGAGACGCAGGGACAACCACATTTTGTTCCGGCTACGCCGGTAAAACCGAAAACCCTGTTACTAAGTCTTTGGAATCTTTTTTTCCTCGCGGGCGCGCAAATCCTTGCGGATAATTTTGCCGGTGGCCGTCATCGGCAGTTCCGGCGTAAACTCAATCAGGCGTGGATACTCGTGGGCCGCCAGGCGGGTGCGCACAAATTCCTTGATCTCATTCTCCAGGCGGCTGTCACCTTCCAGGCCGGTCTTCAGAACGATGAAAGCTTTGACAACCTGGGTGCGGACTTCGTCCGGCACACCGATGACCGCGGCCATGGAAACCGCCGGATGTTTTAACAGGCAATCCTCGATCTCTCCAGGCCCGATGCGATAACCCGCACTGGTGATCAGGTCGTCATCCCGGCCCACAAACCAAATATAACCATCTTCATCCTTTTGGCCCAGATCTCCGGTCAAAGCCCAATCACCGATATACTTATCGGCCGTGGCCTTGGGGTTTTGCCAGTATTCCAAAAACATGACCGGATCGGGGCGCCGTACGGCGATGCTGCCAATGGTACCGGGCGGCTGCGGCCGGCCGGCACTGTCGATGATCGCGACCGTATGGCCGGGAATCTGCTTTCCCATGGAACCGGGTCGGATGGTCATGATATCGGCGCAATTGCCGACAACCAGGTTGGCCTCGGTCTGCCCGTAGAATTCGTTGATGGCCACTCCCAAAGAGGACTGTCCCCAAGCCAGCAGTTCTTCACCCAGAGTTTCACCGCCGCTGCCCACGCTCCGCAGGGAAAAATCATGACGCTCTTTGGGTCGGGGGACCTGGCGCATCATCTTCAGAGCTGTCGGCGGTATAAATGCATTGCGGACCCGGTGCCGGGCCATGAGGTCAAAGGCAAATTCCGGATCGAACTTGCGGGCCCGGTAGGCTAAAACCGGTATGCCGTGGTGCCAGCTGGGAAAGAGCACGTCAATCAACCCGCCGATCCAGGCCCAATCAGCGGGAGTCCAGAAAAGATCGTCCGCCTGCGGGAAAAAATTGTGCGGAAACTCTACCCCCGGCAGATGCCCGAGCAGGACCCGGTGGGCGTGCAGGGCACCTTTGGGCGGACCGGTGGTCCCGGAGGTGTAAATGATAAGCGCCGGATCTGCAGCACGCGTCTGCACCGGTTCGAATGCGTCGGCACCCTTGTTCAGGGCCTCCCAGAAATCCACCTGGTCCCCGGCGTCGCCGGCTGTTACGAACACGGTCTGCAAATCAGGCAGCTCGGATTTGATTTCCAGGATCTTTTCCAGGTTCACCTGGTCGGTGACGACAAAACGGGCTTGACTGTTGGCCAGTCGGTATTGGAGGGCATCCGTCCCGAAGAGCGTAAACAAAGGGATGGCGACCCCCCCCCGGTTTTGTAGGTGGCGATATGGGCAATCGCCGTTTCGAGGCATTGGGGCAGCAGTATGCCCAGACGGTCACCGACCTGCATGCCGTGAGCTTTGAGGGTGTTGGCCAAGCGGTTGGACAACTGCCGGAGGTCATGGAAGGTGTAAGTTTGTACATGGCCGTCCTCCTGCTCACAAATCAGGGCCGTCCGCTGTCGATCGCCGGCATGCTTGTCGCAGATATCCACCCCGATGTTATAGTGCTCCGGGATGTGCCATTGAAACCCGGTGTACACCTTTCGGTAGGACGAATCAGGTTTGAGCATCGTAAAACCCCCTGGCGTGTTTGGGTAGGAAGCAATCTGGCAGTAGTAAAAGCTATTTGGCTTTCTTTTTCTGACCGGCCAGCAACTCGGCCAGGTGCTTCACCTGGATTTTGCTGCCCCGCTTGTCCAGGCCGCCTTTGAGCTGCATAACACAACCCGGGCAATCTGTCACCAGTACGTCGGCCCCGCTCTGCTCGACCAGGTCCAGTTTTTTGCGGAGTATTTCGGCCGAGATCTCAGGAAAGTCGACGGAGTAAGATCCGCCGAAGCCGCAGCAGACATCTTCATCCTTGGAAGCCACGTAGTCCGCGCCGGATGTTGCGATCAGGCGACGCGGTTCGTCTACTACCTGCAACCCCCGGCACAGGTGACAGGGCGCATGGTAGGTCACCTTCTGGTCGGTCTTTTCGAACGCCTCGGGTTGCAACTTGAGAACATTTTGCATGAATGCTGAAAAATCGATCAATTTATCGGCGAACGCCGCTGCCCGGCGGCCAGCATCTGAATCGGCCGCCAGAATTTTGCCGTAGTTGTGCTTGGTGTGGGAGGCGCAGGAGGCACACAGGGTGATGATGTAGTCATAGCTATCCGCATCAAAGGCCGCGGCATTCTGCAGCGCCAGGTCAGCGGCGGTCTCTTCTTCGGCCGCCATCAAGGCCGGCAGGCCGCAGCAGGTCTGCTCCATGGGAAATTCCAGATTCACCCCGTGGTCATCCAGCAGATCTACCAGTGCTTCGGCCTGTTCCGGGTAGATAAAATCCACCGCGCAGCCCCCGAAAAAACCGACGTTCAAAACAGGATTTTCGACTGGCTTCTTGAGCACCTGCCACCTGTCGCGCAAAGGCGTCCGGGCGATGACCGGCAGGCTGCGAAAGCCATGGGCCTTCTCGAAGAAATGCGGCAGGTGGCGAATCATGGGCGCGCCTTTGCTCAAAGGCCGCTGGGCCAGGGATGCCTTTCTAAGCAGGAAGTGAAACAGTTTGCGGTTCTTCATGACGCGGGCCAGGAGATGGTTCTTAACCGGCTTTTTCCCCTCCGCTTTCAAGACCGCCTGGTAGGTTTTCTTGACCAGGTGCGGCAGGTCGATGGCCACCGGGCACACTTCCTTGCAGGCCTGGCAGTTGATGCAGTTCTGCACGATGGCCCGGTCGTTCTCGGCCCAATGGTAGAACAGGGTCAGGATGAGTCCAATCGCACCGATGTAGACATGTCCGTATTTATGGCCGCCCACTTTGCTGTAAATGGGGCATACGTTGGCGCAGGCCCCGCAGCGGATGCACCGCAGGCTGGAGGCGAACACCGGGTCGGCTGCCAGGGCGAGACGGCCATTGTCCAGAAAAATGATGTGCAATTCCTTGGTGCCGTCATCGGCGGCACTGCAGGCATTGGCCCCTTTTATCCAGGTGACGTAGGAGGTAATGGCCTGCCCCGTGGCATTGCGGGGCAGCACCTTGAGAATCCGGAGCGCCGCCCCCAGATCCGGTACCAGTTTGTCATAGCCCACGAGCGCCACATGGACCTTGGGCAAAGTGGTCACCAGGCGCATGTTGCCTTCATTGGTAACCAGCCCCAGGGCACCTGATTCGGCAATGGCGAAATTAGCCCCGCTGATACCCATATCCGCTTCGAGAAAAGCGGGCCGTAATTGTTCCCGGGCCACTTTGACCAACTTGTCAATGTCTTCTGAATCCAGGTCGTGCTGGACGACCGCTTCAAAAAGATCGCCGACCTGGTGGCGCGACAGGTGAATGGCCGGCATGACCATATGGGAAGGACCCTCCTTGCGCAGTTGGATAATCCATTCCCCCAGGTCCGTCTCGGTGACAACCAGGCCTTCATTTTCCAGGTGCTGATTGAGGAACGTCTCCTCAGCGGTCATGGATTTGGACTTGACGATTTTACGGCACCCGCTCTTTGCGGCAATCCGGGCAATCAGTTCATTGGCCTGGCGGGCATCCGCGGCACGGTGCACCCGCGCACCGGCCTTTTCGGCATTGGCCTTGAAATCTACGAACAGGTCTTCCGGCTGGGGCAAGGCGGCGTCTTTACCGGCGGCAATTTCGTCCCGGATCCCTTCGAAATCGATTCCGGCATAAACGTTGGGCCGGTTCTCCCGGTAAACCGTATTGAATTTATCCAGGGCCGAACGGAGAAAACCATCCGCCAGCGCCTCTTTCAACTGTTTCTTATAAGTCTTGATGTCCTGTGCGGTCTTGGTCATATCATTCCCCTTTGTGAATGAGGATGTGCAGCTCCTGCGGCCCGTGGACCCCGATGGCCAGCACCCGCTCTATATCAGCGGTCCGGCTGGCTCCGGTAATAAAGGCCGTGTAGGAAGGTGAATCGCCCATCAGGATTTCGTTGAGGTGCGGAGCAATGGCTGCGGAATCCGGTACGATGCGCGACTCGGCCAGCACCGCGATGTGAACCTCGGCCAGCATGGTGGCCAGGCGGATGTCTTCCGACGCGGATTTCAATACCAGGGTACCGGTTTCGGCAATCCCCCAGTCAGCACCTGTAAGGGTTGCCTCTACCCGGTCAACCTGCTCGATCAAAGGGCTTTCGAGAAGGGTGAGGCCGCCGGCCTGGCAGGCAGGCGTCAAAACCGAAAGCTGGACGTCATCCATAGCCGGGGCCGCAACCGTCTGGAATTGGTTTTTGCGGGCCAGTTCCACCGCATAGGACACGGCTTCATCGAACGACTCGATTTCCGACACGATAGCCTGAACAGCACCGGCCTTTTCCGCCATCAGTTGGTTTAGCATCTCCTGATCCATGTCTCCTCCCCGCCGGGCCACGTCGGCCGGCGGCCTTAATAGTAACGAATCCAGGGGGTTCAGACATTGCTGGGATTACGCTTAAAATTGGTTATACCATTATTACAGTAGGGCCGTAACAGGTGTCAAGCCCAAATCGGTAAAAATGCCTTGTAAATCGTTTAACTATTTGATAGATAAACCTAATTGATTATTTCTCACGTCACATATTCGACTTCAAACGCCTTTTAAGCCCAGAATAAATTGGTAATACCAATATTTATTTCTGGGTTGATATTTGCTAACCGCAAGGGATAACCATGTTCACTAAAACACTGCTCGCCGAGTTTTACAAGATTCTCGGCCAGGAAAATGTGTTCAGTGACCAGGCGGACCTGGTCACCTATTCTTATGATGCGGCGGTGTTGGATCAGGTGCTGCCCGCCATTGCCGTGCGACCCACTAGTTCGGAAGCCCTGGGACGCACGGTTGCACTTTGTCACGCAAATGGACTGCCCGTCACGGTGCGCGGGGCCGGCACCAACCTCAGCGGCGGCACGATTCCGGTTGAAAATGGGGTGGTCATCATTGCCAACGGGTTGAACGCCATACTCGAAATCAATGCGCGGGACCTGTACGCCGTGGTGCAGCCGGGCGGCGTCACGGCCACCCTGGCCGCAGCCGCGGCGCAAAAAGGCCTGTTCTATCCCCCTGATCCTGGCAGCCAGGCGGTATCCACCCTGGGCGGCAATGTGGCCGAAAATGCCGGTGGACTGCGCGGTTTGAAATATGGGGTGACCCACGACTACGTTATGGGTATTAAATTTTTCGATGTAAACGGCGAACCGGTCATCAGCGGCTCCCGCACCGTAAAATGTGCCACGGGCTACAACCTTACCGGCCTGATGGTCGGATCCGAGGGGGCCCTGGGCGTGTTTGACGAAATCATCCTGAAACTGATTCCGCCGCCCGCCCACCAGAAAGCCATGGTGGCCGTTTTCGATGAAATGCAAAGTGCTTCGGAAACGGTGGCCGAGATCATTGCAGCTCGTATTGTCCCGGCCACCCTGGAATTCATGGACAACTTCACCATCCGGGCCGTTGAAGACTACAGCCGGGCCGGATTGCCGGTGGACGCCCGGGCCCTGCTGCTGATTGAGGTTGATGGCCATCTGGCGCAGATCGAAGAAGAGGCCGCGAAGATTGAATCCATCTGCCGCCGCAAGGGCGCCAGATCAATCCGGGTGGCCCGCAATGCCGCCGAACGCGACAAGGTCTGGGAGGCCCGGCGCACGGCCCTCTCCGCCCTGGCCAAGCTGAAACCAACGCTGGTACTGGAAGACGCCACGGTCCCCCGGAGCAAGATCCCGGATATGGTCGGCGCGCTCGAAGAGATCGCCGTCAGGCACAACCTGACCATCGGCACCTTCGGCCATGCCGGTGATGGAAATTTGCATCCGACTATTCTAACCGACAAACGCGACCGGCACGAATGGGAACGGGTCGAAACCGCGATCGATGAAATCTTCGACCGGGCGCTGGCCTTGGGCGGCACCCTGTCCGGCGAACATGGTACCGGAATCGCCAAGTCGCGCTACCTTGAAATAGAAACCAGCCGCGGAACCATTGCCTACTCTAAACGGGTGAAGGCAGCCCTCGATCCGAAAAATATCCTCAATCCGGGAAAGATCTTCGATGCCTGACTTGAAACAACTTTCCGCGCTCATAAAAGAACTCGAGGAACAGACCATCGTCTGTATGCGCTGCGGCCTGTGCCAATCGGTTTGCCCGGTGTTTGCCGAAACCGGGCGGGAATCCGATGTGGCCCGGGGCAAGCTGGCCCTGCTGGATGGCCTGGCCCGTGAAATGCTCCGCCAGCCGGAGGAGGCCAGCCGGCGACTGAACAAATGCCTCCTATGCGGGTCGTGTGCCGCCAATTGCCCCAGCGGCGTCAATGTACTGGAAATTTTCATGAAAGCCCGCACCATTCTCGCGGCTTACCAGGGGTTGCCGGCGGCCAAGCGGCTGATCCTGGAGAAAATGCTGGCCCACCCCCGGGCGTTCGACCGGATCCTGGAATGGGGTGCCCGTTTCCAGAACCTGGTCAGCCGGCCGGTCAGCAAAACCCTGGGAACGTCCTGCGCCCGGGTGGCCGCGCCCCTGATCGGCAACCGCCATTTTGTACCCCTGGCAGTGCAGCCGTTCCACAAGCAGCTGGCCTCCCTGGATACGGAAAAGGGCGCCAGCGGTCTGAAAGCGGCCTTTTTTCCAGGTTGCTTGCTGGATAAATTTTTCCCGCACGTGGCCCGGGATGTCGTAGATATTCTGAACCACCACGGCGTCGGTATCTGGATGCCCCCCGGCCAGGGTTGCTGCGGCATTCCGGCTGTATCAGCCGGCGATATGGCCTCGTTCGAAAAACTGGCTTTGCATAATATAGACCTGTTGGCAGAACAGGATACGGACTACCTGGTAACCGCCTGTGCCACCTGCACGGCCACCCTCAAAGAGGTCTGGCCGGCCATGCTGGGTAATCTGCCGGCTGAATACCAGGACCGGGCCAAGGCGCTGGCGGCCAAAACCATTGACATCCATCAACTGCTGGTTGACCACGTGGGCGTTACCCCGCCGCCTAGCGGAGGTAATGCCGCCGCAACAGTTACGTACCACGACCCGTGCCATTTGAAGAAATCACTCGGCGTCCACCAGCAGCCCCGCGACCTGATCGCGGCCAGTCGGGGGTATCGATTGGAGGAGATGACCGGGGCCGACAATTGCTGCGGCATGGGGGGGAGCTTTAATTTGCAGTATTATGAAATATCGTGTAGTATTGGGACCCTAAAAAAAGAGAGCATCCAGGCCACCGGGGCCGATGTGGTAACTACCGGATGCCCGGCCTGCATGCTCCAGATATCCGACATGCTGTCACAGGCGAATCTGGATGTCGGTGTCAGGCACCCTGTAGAGTTATATGCGGAAACGGTAAGAGATTCCGGCCGGTAGGCCATTTTAAAGATCACCACTCGGAGAGGTTTACAGTCAAATCCGATTTAGATAGGTAAAACACACTATGGCCGTACACCTTAAGCCCATCAAACCCCAGCGGATTTCCGACCAGGTATTTGAACAGCTGCGGGAGCTTATTTTCAGAGGCGAGTTGCAGCCCGGTGAAAAAATGATGCCGGAAAGGGAACTGGCCGCGGCCATGGATGTCAGCCGCACTACGGTGCGCGATGCGATTAACAAACTGGTCGCCATGGGGCTGATCGAGCAAAAGCAGGGTCAGGGCACCTTTGTCAGCACCCCTGACAAACAGAGCACCAGTTTCCTGGCCGAGGCCATGAAATCCGAGAACGCCACCCTGGTGGACCTGCTGGAAGTCCGGATGGGCCTGGAATGCAATACGGCTGCGCTGGCCGCCAGACGGGCGACGGAACAGGACCTGCAATTCATGCAGGAGCAAATCAATGAAATGGATAAAGCTGTCAAAGCAGGCCGGCTGGGATCTCAGGCGGATGTGGCCTTTCACATGTCCATTACCTACGCCTCCCAAAACCCGGTCCAGGTCTTCGTCATGAAGCGCTTCTATGATTTCCTGTTCCTGGGGATCAAGGAAAACCTCCAATACCTCTACGAAGACCCTAATAACATCGAGTCCATCATCAGCCAGCACAAGCAAATCCACGCCGCCATCCAATCCCGGGATTCGGAAAAGGCCTTCGAGGCCATGCAAACCCATATCCGGTTCGTCATCGACTTTTTTCGCAATCGGAATCGCGGTTGAAAAACGGATTGGCCCCGTGTAATGTCTGTGCATGCTGACCACCCCACATAAGACAATCTCTACCGACGACTTCCGGATTCCCGAAGCTGAAATTTCCCGGCGTATCGCCAAGCTGCAAGCGTCATTGCAAACGCGCAAAATCGATGCGGCCCTTTTGGTGCAACGTATCGATATCCTCTACTTCTCCGGCACCGCCCAGTCCGGTTATCTGTTCATCCCCGCCGCGGGTGAACCCAGTTTGTTCATCAGACGACATCTACCGCGCGCGGTTGGTGAATCTCCCCTGGTAAACATCCACCCCATAAAAGGGCTGGCGGAACTGCCGGCGCGCTTGCAAGATCGCCATGGCCGCTTGCCCGCAGCCCTGGGCCTCGAGTTCGATGTCCTGCCCGTGCGCACGCACCACTATCTACGCGAACTTTTTCCGGACACTGAATTTAAAGATGCCTCATCGCTTGTGCACCAAGCACGGATGATAAAATCACCCTGGGAATTGGCGCAGCTGGAGTTGACGGCCGATCTTTCCAGCAGCGTTTTCGATTACATGCGCACTGCTATGCAGCCGGGCCAGACAGAAATGGAATTATCCGGAATTATCGAAGCATATGCCCGCAAGATAGGACATGGGGGCGGATTGCGCTGCCGTGATTTCTTGACGGACCTCTACTCCTGGCACATCTTAAGCGGCAGCAGCGGCGGCCGGCTCGGGCACCTGGATTCTCCGGCCAATGGAGCCGGCACCTCGGTGGCGTTTCCCTGCGGGGCAGGCTATAAGAAGCTGATCGAGAATGAACCGGTGATGATCGACTTTGGTACCGTCTTGAACGGCTACCACATGGATGAAACCCGGATGTTCTCCCTGGGCCAGTTGCCGGAAGAAATCTATACCGCCTGCCGGGCAACGATTGAAATACTGCATACCCTGCGAAAAGCAATGCGGCCCGGGGTTACCATGAACGCCGTGTTTCAGCTGGCCGTCCAAACCGCGGAAGCACTGGGGTACCAAGAGCAATTTCTCGGCCCCCCGGGATACAAGACGACCTTCATTGGCCATGGTGTGGGGCTGGAGCTGGTCGAACCGCCGATTGTCGCCCGCGGGCGTCAGGACCAACTGGAGCCGGGCATGGTGCTGGCCATCGAGCCCAAAATGGTTTTCGAAAACCGCTTCTGTGCGGGGATCGAAAGTATGCTGACCATAACTGAAACCGGATGCCGCCTTTTTAGCCGGGTGCCGGAGGAGATCTTTATCTGTTAAGTCATTAGTTAGAAACGATCACAATACTGATTACATGTCATTCTGAGGGGCGAAGCGACACGCCGACTTCGCCATAGTAGCGCAGCTACGACGGCTGAAAGAATCCCTCACCAAGAAACTCAACCATGTCCGGCAGGGACTCATCACTGCGTTCAGAGTGACAAACTCATGGAATCTACAGTAGGAGTTACTATGCAACCAGAACAAAACACATTCGAACAGGGCCCCATCCGCCCCCCCAATGAAGCCCGCAGCCTGCTTTTGCGGCTAACCCGCAATTGTCCCTGGAACCACTGCCTTTTCTGCCCGGTTTACAAGGGTCGCAAGTTTTCCCTGCGGACCGTAGACGAAATAAAACAAGACATTCAGATTGCCCGCAACATGGCCGACGACATCATCACCTTATCGGACAGCCTGGGGTTTGGCGGCAGCTTGAATCACCAGGTGGTCAGCGCCGTATTTGCCGACAACCGCTACTCCGACCAGCACCGCCAGATGACCGCCTGGCTTTTCAACGACACGGGGGCCTGTTTTCTCCAGGATGCCGACAACCTGATCATGAAAACGGATGACCTGGTGGAAGTGCTTGAATTTCTAACTGCGAACTTTCCGGAAATCAATCGTATTACCACCTACTCCCGTTCCAAAACCGTCACCAAGAAATCAGTCGATTCGTTGAAAAAAATCCGGGCCGCCGGTCTGGACCGGGTGCATATCGGCCTGGAAACCGGTTATGACCCGCTTCTAAAATTGATGAAGAAGGGCGTTACCGGTGCCCAGCAGGTGGAAGCCGGTCAAAAATTGAAGGCGGCCGGCATGGAGGTTTCCGAATATGTCATGCCGGGACTCGGCGGACAGGAAATGTGGAAGGAGCACGCCGTTGAAACGGCCCGGGTAATCAACCAGATCGATCCGCATTTCATTCGCCTGCGCAGCCTCCGGGTGCCCTCCCGGGTGCCACTGCATGCCAAACTCCAGGAGGAGACTTTCACCATGCAGTCCGACGATGAGGTGGCCGCCGAAATCAAACTCTTCATAGAAACCCTGGAGGGTATCACCAGTACGGTTGCAAGCGATCACATTATGAATCTTCTGGAGGAAGTTTCCGGGAAGCTGCCCGATGACCAGGCAAAGATGCTGCAGGTAATTAACGCCTATGAAGCCCTCGACGAAACAGAGCGCCTGATTTACCGGACCGGTCGCCGGGGCGGCGCCTTCCGCTCAACGGAGGATCTTAAAACGGAACGCGCTACCTATCGCAAAATCAAGGGCCTGGTGGATGACATAATGGCCAAATCCGGTCCCGAGGGGATGGAGAAGTTTCTCAGCGATATGGTGGATCAATACATTTAGAAGCTATGGTAGTATTTTGATTTGTCTTAGGTTTGCGGGGGAACCCGGACAGCGATCACCTCAGCAGTGACGCAGACCTCCCCTTCCGCTATCACGATGCATTCCGCCCGGGCTTTGCGGCCGTCCAGAGAGATTACCCGGGCGATCAATTCCAATTCCGCATTGAGCGGGGTCGGCTTCTTGAAGGTGACGTTCAGGTTACCGGTCACATAGATGATGACCGGGTCGGTACCGGGCGCCCTGTTTTCCGCTTGATACGCAGCGGCCACAACCGTCCCCACTGTGTGACAATCCACCAGGCTGGCCAGGAGCCCTCCATAGGTCGTACCGGGATAGGCGGCATGGTGGGGGGCCGGCCGAAAACGGGTCACACCCTTTTCCCCGTCCCAGAAAGTTTTCACGTGCAGTCCGTGGGGGTTATTCCAGACACAGCCGTAACAGACCGCCAGTTCGGCCGGGGTGTATTCCTGGATGGCTTTCGCTCCGTTTTGCAGTGTCCCCTCCCCGGGCTTGAACCAAAACCGTGTTTTGAGATAGCTTCCAGTCTAACTTGGCCTCACGATTCGTACCGCAGAACCGGGAGCACTTCCGGTTAACCACCAGCTTTTTTCTCCGCAAGGCGTTTTTCTATGCGGTAGTGCAATTCCACCTTTTGTTTGGCACCGGGAAGCAGTTTCAAAGAAGCCTGGCTAAAAACCAGGTTGACCTTCTGGCTGCCTGAACCGGCAATGCTGTCCAGTGAAACTTTCTCTGTGTAAAGGGTCACGAGTTCCTTCAACATCCGCAGTCCGCCGGACACTTTTACGGTATCCGGTATGACCGATACCTGGGTCAGTACCAGGTTATCGGCCAGGTGGCCGGCCCAATCGACTTGAATCGGCAATTCTTTCTGCCCAATAGCATCCAGGGACACCTCGATGGCACGCGGATCCGCCTCCTTGAGAAAGACACCCGGCGGCAACGAAACGTTTTCCCGGGTAATCGTGTAGGTATTGCGGCCGGCAACGGCATTTTCAAGGTTGAGTTTGACATGCACCTGGTCCGGCCGGGTTGCCCGTATCAGAGAGCCGCTGCCGCTAAGCTTCAGGTTGACCGTGTTGACTGAGGTCTCCAGGATCTCCATCTCGGCCGCCCGTTTGGTAAATTCAACCGGAATTTCCATGGTCATGATGCTTTCAAGACCGCGTGAAAAGCTGAACCATACCACAGTGACGAACAACACCGAAACCAGGGCTGCTACCATGGTGTGCAGCCGGGCCTCAGATTGTTCGCTGCCGGCCTTGGGCAGGACCCCCTGGTGCCGCTCAAGCAGTCCGCTCAGGACAAAACGATCCTTGACGTCGGTCATCTTGCCATCCTGGGCCACACTGATATCCCCGCGCTCTTCGGAAACAACGATCACCAGGGCATCGGAAACTTCCGCCAGGCCCAGGGCTGCCCGGTGCCGGGTGCCATAATGGGATGGTAATTCCTCCTGCCGTGAAAGGGGCAGGATGGTCCCCATTTTGTACACCCGCCCCTTGCGGATAATCACGGCGCCATCGTGAACCGAGCTTTCGGTCTTGAAAATGCTGGTAATAATCTCCTTGGAAATATCGCCGTTCAGCTGGACCCCGCCCCGCACCACATCGTCCAGATCTTCCTTACCTGGAAATACGATCAGGGCGCCGGTCTTGTGGCGCGCCAGGCGAAAGACACTTTCGATGGTCACCTCGAGGGGGGTTTCCGCAGCTTTATCGGGTACACTCCAGAAAATCGCCCGCAGATTTTTGGCTTGCAGGACATTGCGAATCTCATTGCGAAAAATAATGATGATGATCAGCGCGGCAACGGCAATAATATCCTGCATAATCCAGCTGGTCACGATTAAACCGAGATACTGGGCAACCTCCTGAACACACCAGATAACAGCCAGACCGGCAATTACCCTGGAGACGTAGGTCCCCCGGAACAGGATGTAGAGCCGAAACAGGATATAGCTCAGCAGGGCGATGTCAATCACATCCTGCCAGCGCAATCCGGTCAAAAAGGAGTAACTATCCATAGCGTCAATCCGTGATACTGAATCGCAAGACCTTTAAAATATTGCCGTCCTTATCGGTAATTTCAACTCGCCAGGGCCCCCGGTCGGCCTCGCGAAGTTCAATACTGGTGTAAGTAGCCCAGCGGGGCGGCTTGAGGTATAGCCTTTTGCGGGTCGTGAGCCGGTCCTTGAAATACCAGCGATGGTAAATAAAGGTTTTTTCCGGAACCGGATCAAAATTGGAATAACAGCTTACCTTACCAATATTTATTGAAAAAACCACTGCCGGGGTTTTGGGGGCATAAGATTCGATGCCCTCGCACATCACCGCTTCGGTAAGGGTCAGGGCAAGCGGCTCTTTAGGCGCCGCCGGCTTGTCGGCCGCCGGGGCAGCTGCCCATAAAAGGAGGGTCATCATCAAGAGAAAGACCGTGATTGGTATCGTTTTTCTATGCATAAACACTAACTTACCTGATAAATTCGATTTTTCCAAGTAAAAAGGGTTGAGTTTTCGCGAATCAGGCCGATATTATATGTAAAGGCTTCGCGAGTGAGCGTGCATCTTTTTTATCGAGCGATCTCCAAATAAATTATACTGAAAATAAAAAGATGAGATCGGCATCGAAACTTAACAACGCCACCCCGGGAAGCCCTTTTTTTGACATCTTTCTGATGCGCGTCCGACCGGACGCCACCGCCCGGATCGTGATATTTCCAATCAGACCGTCTTCCGCTACCAAAACTTGACATTTCCCTTTACAATACATATACTTACAGAAAAAAAATGATATGGCATGAATTGGTAGTGAGAACGCCCCAATGCCGCCTAACCCCCGGCCGCCCACCTGTTTATTAAGATTCCCCTTTGCCATAAACCGACGGAAGGACAAAAAATGAAACAGAAGTATACGATCAGCAGAGACGACGACAACAGCAGTATCACCATTACGGAATACAGTGAAGTTGACAAGGACATCTATGCCCAGCTATGTGCAGAATCCTTTGAGATTGCCGATTTACCGGATGGCCTGCAAGACAACCCCACCACCGTCATTGAAACCTTTCGCACCCGCAATATGTTTCCGCCGCGCGACTATGCCCTGCGGATTGCTGCATCCATGGCCCAGCTGCTTGCTGATGATTCCCAGAAAATCGTTGAAGTAAAAATTGACGACAAGGCCGAAATTACTGAAAGGCGCCTGGCCGCCGAAAAACTGGCGGAAGAAGCCATGGAAGATGTCCTCGAGGATGACGAACTGGACACCATTCTCGAAAGCGATACAGCCACCACTACCCTTTCAAAAGCAGAAACCAGCAAAAAATAAAGCCTGACCGATCAATCCCCCTGCCCACAGCAGGGGGTTTTTTATTTATGGTTTATTCCGCCCAGCCCCCCTCACTGTCCGCACACATTTGCCCGCTAATTCAGACAAATCCAGCCTACTACTTACGTAAACGTTAAGTTTCTTGACAATCTCCCGGCCTTCGGCTATAACACGCGCCCTGGGGTAAGGGGCTGATATAATGCATTATATTCACCAAATTAATGAGATTCAGGCCTACACATAGGATCACCGAATTGTCCGATAGTATTGAAAAAAGTTTAGGGGGAACATGAGATGTCAGAAAAAATAGGATTTGTATGTGACAGTACCGCCGATTTCCCGGCCGGGCTGGCCAAAAAGCTGCGTATTCACACCCTGCCGGTGCATATCATGGTAGGTGAAAAGGACCATCTGCACGGTGTTTCGATCAGCAACGACGATGTCATCAAGAATATGCGTAAAAACAAAGCCGTATCAACCAAACCGTTTTACCCGTTCGAATGCGCTGATTATTATGAGAGGCTTTTGGGAAAATACGAAAAAATTGTATCCTTCCACCTTTCGACTGAATTGTCCGGCTGCTATAAGAGTGCCGTCAACGCCCGCAATCTATTGTTCACTGATGATGCCGATCGTATCAAAATCCTCGATCTGGGCAGCGTTTCGGTCAGCCTGGGACTGGTAGTGAAAAAGGCCGTTGAACTACTCCGGCTGGATGGCAACCTGGCAACCATCGAGCAGCGGCTGGCACCCTATAAAAAGCATGCGTTCATGGGTTTTACAGTTGATAATCTGAAATGGCTCAAAAAGGGGGGCCGGGTCAGCGCTTTTTCCGCGTTTGTCGGCGGCATGCTGGACATCAAACCAATCATCAATCTGGACAATGCCAAACTGGTCCCCGTTGAAAAACACCGCGGCAAAAAGCCGGCCCTGAAACGACTCGTAACCATGGCCGAGGAAAAATACCGCCAGTTCAAAGGAAATTGCAGCATCTGGCTGGCCTACGCGGGCAACTTGGATGAAGCCCTGCTAACCAGAGAAAAGCTGGCTGAGCGCCTGGGCAGAAAAGCCGAAGAGATGCAGCTGGCTGAGGTCGGAGCGACCATCTCCGTCCACGCCGGCCCGGGAAGCGTCTGTATTGCTATGACCCCGAATTAGAAGCCATCTTAAAAATGCCCTTGGGCCCAATCTCGGTGTTGGCCGCCCGGTTCCGATCCTCGAAATACTGAATGTATTCCTCCGGTCTGAACCGCGCGGCCGCCTTGATCTTGGACCCAAATCCAATTTTAAGATGGCTTCTGTGGTTAATTTACCAAAAAATCGAGAACCCCTGTAAAGCCATAGAACGAAGCACTTCTCAGAGTTGCAGCCCGGCACTTTACATTTTCCAGCCTTACACATACTTGCCTTTTTAATCTTGCCAACACAGCCCTTTTTGGTAGACTGTAATTTGTTGTTTCTAAATTCCGGACAAGCTGATCCGTCCGTAAACTATGCTTAAAACGATAATATAAATACATTCATCAGCCTTAAGGAGGCCACATGGGAAAAACCAGTCATCAGGCCATAGACGAATTAACCGGGTTCGCCACGGACGCCCTGGTAACCCTGGGCAAAGAGTCCCTGAACTACTATGGCAAGGGGCGGGATGCCATTAAATTCGATGAAAACCTGGTTACCGAAGCGGAACTGTACCTGGTAAACGCTTTTGAGAAACTATTGAAGAACCGCTTTCCGGACCATGGGTTGTTTGAAAAGAGTGACCTGGCCGATGACTATTCGCACGACGGTAAACGTTATCTTTGGATCTTCGATCCGATCGACGGCGTAGACAATTTCCAATCAGGCATTCCGGTCTGGGGGATATCGGTTGCCCTGCTGGAAAACTTCTGGCCGGTATTCGGCGCCTTTCACATGCCGTCCACCGGAGATCTTTTTCATGCCCGGGCCGACGGCAAAGCTTACCGCGGCAATGATCCGATCTCTATCCCGTCCCGCAACTCGGTGGATGATGAAAGCATCCTGCTGACCTATTCCCGTTTTCACCAGAATTATGATTCGAAGTTCCCGGGCAAGATCCGCGATCTTGGTTGTACATCCGCCCACATCTGCTATGTGGCCACCGGTCGTGCCGACGCGGCCCTGATTGCCAATGAGTCTTACCAGGATCTGGCCGCCGCCCGCATCATTATCGAAGCGGCCGGGGGCAAAATCTGCATGCTGGACGGCTGCACGTTCTTTCTAAATGAATATCTCGATGGACGCCGCATCGATGATCATCTGCTGGTTGTGGCGCCTGATAATTTCGATAGCGTGCGGCAGTGCCTTACACTCCAGCAAGAATAACCAACCGACCATGCAGGCCTGCAGCATTCACCTTTCACCGCAAGGGGGCGGTGCACCAATGGATAAACAAAAGAAAGCAGTTTGGGGCTGGGCCCTGTATGACTGGGGAAATTCGGCATTTGCAACAACCGTCATGGCCGGTTTCTTCCCGGTCTTTTTCAAACAGTACTGGAGTGTGGGCACGGACGTAAATGAAAGCACGGCCATGCTGGGATTCGGCAATTCCGCGGCCAGCCTGCTGGTCGCCCTGATGGCACCCGTGCTGGGTGCGATTGCCGACCGGGGCTCAACCAAGAAAAAATTCCTGACTTTTTTCGCCTATCTCGGCGTGCTGATGACCGCGGGCCTTTTCTTTGTTGGCAAAGGACAATGGCAGTGGGCCATTTTTCTATACGTCATGGGCGTCATCGGCTTTTCCGGTGGCAATATCTTCTATGACTCACTCCTGCCCGGGGTGGCCGGCGAGAAGAAGATAGACTCCGTGTCCAGCTTCGGGTTCGCCCTGGGATACCTGGGCGGCGGTCTCCTCTTCCTGGTCAACGTCGTCATGACCCTGATGCCGACCAAATTCGGGCTGCCCGATGCCGCCGCGGCGGTTCAGTATTCGTTCCTTTCGGTCGCCCTCTGGTGGGGGCTGTTCGCAATCTTTACCCTGGTCTGGGTGCCGGAGCCGGTCGGAACCGGCAAAGAAAAGGGCGCGAACGTAATTGCCGAGGGCCTGCGGCGGTTTATCCGGACCATGGGACAGTTGCGCCAAATGAAGACTGTGCTGCTCTTCCTGATTGCCTACTGGTTCTACATCGACGGGGTTGATACGATTATCCGCATGGCGGTGGATTACGGGATGAGTCTGGGGTTTGCATCCAACGACCTGATTATCGCCCTCCTGATCGTTCAATTTGTGGGCTTTCCGTTCGCCTTGCTCTTCGGGTGGCTAGGGCAAACCTGGGGCGTAAAAAAATCAATCTACCTTACCCTCTTCATCTATATCGGGGTAACCCTGTATGCCACCTTCTTGACCCGCAAGATCGAATTTTACCTGCTGGCGGTGGCCATTGCCACGGTCCAGGGGGGCGTACAGGCCCTCAGCCGCAGCTGGTATGCCCGCATGATTCCGGAAAAACGCGCGGCCGAATTCTACGGCTTTTACAACATGCTCGGTAAATTTGCCGCTATTATCGGCCCGGCACTGATGGGCATCGTGGGCCTAACCGCCCGCAGGATCCTGATGCCCGTGTCGCCTACAGAGATGCAGATGCAGGCAGTGGGCCAGCTGGCCACCCGTTGGAGTATGGCTTCGGTTGTAGTGCTGTTTGCTATCGGTATGGTGCTGCTCTACTTCGTCGATGAAGAAAAAGGAAAGCGAGAAGCAGCTGAATTACCGGTTTAATGTCCTGACCATTTAATAGTTATTTAAAATACGGACTTTGGTTCAATATTCAGTCTTCGCTCTGCGAGCTACACCTGACAGGCAAGGCGAGTATTACATTTAAACCGCAGTAATAATCCAGGAGAAAACGCATGCGTATCGAACTCAGCAAAACCATGGTAGATTTCACACCCGAAACCGATAACGAGAAAACCATGTTGGAAGCCTTGTGGCGCACGATGGTGGATTGTGTGCGTTTCAACCAAAAACTCGTTCCCGTCGGTGAGTATGTCCCGGCCAAGAGTGACAAAGCCAGTTTTGCTCTGGAGGGCGAAAAGGGTGACGACGAATACCCGGTGGTATACGTAGATAAGGATTGCACCTGCTATTGCCAGACCTGCAATAAGTACATCAACCTCAAAGCCGGAGACCGGATACCGCCGTGCTGCGGCAAGTTGATGGAACTTCTCGACGACTAAATTTAGTTTAAAATCTATACAGAGGATGGCAGACGAGCGCAATGTGCGTGCCGGCAGTTTGCGAGTTGGTTATCCGCTGGAACAAAGCCGTGGTATCTGTTCTCTTCGTATTAGGCGTGGTATTGCACTTGCTCTGTTGTTGCTGAAAAAGGAAAGTGGGGAGCAGGCGAATTGCTCTCTTGAGTTGTTTTTTGGTTAGATGGTTCTGAGTGTGAAGTGAAATGAATGTATTGATAACGGGCGGCAATCGCGGATTAGGATTCGAGTTGGTTAAGACCTTCTTGTCCTATGGAAATAGCGTACTATCAATAGTCCGCAGTGAGCCAGCCAGATCCGTTATAAGAAAACGTCTTCCGGAATGTTCAGTAGTTGTCGCTGACATCACGGACTACCGGGAACTGGAAAAAATCGATTACCTCCATAGCAATCCAATTGATGTTTTAATTAACAATGCCGGCGCCGGTGGAGCAGGTACGTCAGTCACGGATACCGATTCTGATGAGATAGAGAAACAGTTCAGGGTGCATTGTTTAGGCGCATTCAATGTTGCCAAGGCCGCTTATCCATCCCTTGCAAAATCAGTCAGCCCTACAATTATTAATATCTCGTCGCGGGTTGGTTCAATATCCAAAAATGCTTCCGGAGAATTTACAGGCAGAGGGTTTTCCTATGGTTATCGCATCGGCAAGGCAGCCCAAAATATGCTGACGCAATGTTTAGCGCAGGAACTTGGTCCCCAGGGCTTTAAGGTGTGTGCCCTCCATCCCGGCCGGCTGCTGACCTCGATCGGTGCCCAGGACGCGCATATGGAGCCCAGCGAATCAGCCAGAAGAATCTATAATCTGTTTATTAAGCATAAAATAGAAAATGGGGGATACTACTGTGTTGAGACCGGGACAATACCTTGGTGATAACAGGCACACAACTATCCGTCCCCGCGGAACAGTTTATGTTCACCGATGAATATAATATGGTTGCCGTAAATTGAGTGAAAAGCAAATATCCCGGAAAGTTGAGGAAGCCAAGTATCAGATTGCCGGATGGATACTGTTCATCATATGCGCAATTTTATTCATTATTTCAAGCATAATGAATCAAGATATTCTAACCTTCATTGGAAGCGTAATTTTCCTTATTGCCTGCGTTGTATTTCTGATCCCAATTTTGAAGACAAACAAAACTTCTGGAGATAATAGAAACTGAGGAATAGAACCGCCTATGCTTCTGATACTCAGGGAATTACGAAGATGATGCGTTTTGGTTGGCAACCGTAAGACCGGCGCAATGCCCATGACGGCCATCGGCTTTGAGTAGCATGGGAATTTCCAGGCGGACATGCCGCAAATATTGGGTCTCCGCCTCCAGGGGGGCGGCCTCAAGCCAGGCCCAGTCGATGAAGTCTTCCGTGCCTTCCGTGATGGTGACGTACTGCAGACCGCGCGCGGTGGTGTGCTGAAAGAAGTGGCTGCCCTGGGAGGCATCCGCCTGGATGAGATCCCGGCTGCGGATTTCAATGATAGCCCCGGCCTGGGAGATGTCCGCCCACCGCACCGGGATACCCAGCCAGCGGTCGGCCGACCCCCACCGTCCGGGACCGGCCAGCAGGTACTTGCGGTTCTCTTTTTTCAAACTGGCGTTCAGTTGGCCGATCTCCGCGGCGATGTCCCGGGTCACCCCCGCATCGAACGCATCCGGTTTGACGTAGATGATATCCTGCATGCTCTTGTCCAGGCCGTTGCCCAGGCATTGGTGAGAGCAGTAAAACGCCCTGTCTCTATCCGCTTTGCCGATGTGGATATCGCTGTGCTCCTGGCCGGCGGTCATGGGCCGCACCTGGAGAATGTAGAACTCATCCGGCTCGCCTTCCGGGAGCAGATTCAGGCAAAATTCCACCTCGACATCGCAGCCCAATCCTTCCTGGCCCATTTTCAATAGATCGTCCATCAACGATGCCAGAGGAAAACGGTCATATTTCAACACGGAGGCAAAGGTCAATACCGGTGCGCCGCCCTTCACCCGGCTGTCGCGGATGCGATGCTCGGCCGGTACATAGGTGCTGCAGAGGCTTGCCAGGGGGTATTCACTCCCTGCATCAGTGATGTCACGCAGCTCCAGGTTGGTCCCCCGGTGAAAGCCCAGTTTTTCATCGTAGCCTTTTACCTTCAGCGCATAGAACTTGTACTGGGCATTTTCGAGAATATCTTCGATCTTGGAAAACTGCGGCAGTATCTCCGGACGGGCCGGTGAAAAGCGCAGCCCCCCTTCCCCTTCATCCACGGTTTTGCCCATTCCCAGGGCCATGCGTACGATTCCCTCTTCGGCCTGCATCCCGGCGACCGGGTAGTAGTTTTTCGATTGGGCCACGCCGGAGATGGCCGGGTAGAAATACTCCCCATAGACCGTACCGGCCACCTGCTGGACCATCAGGGCCATGGAGTCGCGCCGGATGTGATAGCGGGTGCTCTTTTTAAAGGTTCGCGGCCCTTTGAAAAATGTGGACGCATAGACCAGTTTGACGGCGGTGAACAAATGCCGGCGGCGGATCTTGAACTCCGGGTGGTTGTTGGGAATCATGTAGGTCTTGTACAAACCGGAGTACGGCTGGAAATAGGCATCTTCAAACAGGCCGGAAGAACGCACCGAAATCGGCCCGTTCACCTTTTCCAGGTAGGCGGTAAGGTCGGCCGCCAGCGGTTCCGGCAGCCGGGCTTCCAGAAAACGCGCCGCAATGTCATCGTCATCAGCAGCCGTGGCCGCAATGTCCTTCAAGTTGTTTTCCACAATAAACTGGTCGAAGCAGTCGGTGGCAGCCACCAGGGTTCCCGGCACGGAAATTTTGATCTCGGCATACTTGTCGGTCAGGGCGGATTCCTTGAATAATATAGAGGCGAAGTACGCCAGCCCCCGGGCCTTGCCGCCCAGCGAGCCTTTCCCGGACTTTACGAATTCGGATACCGTCGGATCGAACTCGGCTTGCGAAAACTGGGCCACCACACCCTTCTGGCGGTTTTTCCGCAAAATCTGGATGCTTCTGACCAAAAAGGCCCGCAGGGCATCGACATCCGAAAACTCGGAGGCCGGTATCTTGGCGATTACCGACGCCAGCGCGATTTCCGACCGGGCCATGAACCAGTTGGAAAAGCGGTTGCGGGCGGCCTGGTAGTAAATCGGTTCGTCGGGTATTTCCGGCAGGATCTGCTGCAATTCTCTGAAGCTGGAGGCCCGGCCGATCTCGGTTCGGTCGGGGCGGCGGAACACAAAATCGCCGAATCCCAGGAATTCGAGGAAGAAGTCGTGCAGTTCCGAGGCCAGGCGGGGCGAGTTCTTATCCACGAACTGGAGCTGCAGGGACTCGGCCAGACGCCGGTTCTCCGATTCCGAGCTCAGCAGGAGCAACGGCAAATGCGGGATCTCTTCTTTAAATTTGGACAGCAGCTGCGCCCCGGCATCGGCCACGACCTGGCCGTCTTTGGGAAACCGGGTGTCGGACATGACCCCGAACACGTAAGGTTTGAAACGCTCGTAGATATCCAGGGCCTGCTCGTAGTTTTGCGCGACCATGATCTTGGGCCGCGCCCGCATTTTCATCAGGCGGTGTTCCTCATTGAGGCTTTCTGCCAGCACCGACTGGGTCTGGTTGACCACCTCCCGGTAGATGAGCGGCAAAAAGAAGGAGCGGTACAGCGGCGAGTCTTCCACCAGGATGAGAACGCGAACCCCGGCCTGGCGGGTGTCGCGTTCCACGTTCATCCGGTCTTCCACATTTTTCACGATGGCCAGCAAAAGGTCGCTGTCGCCAGACCACACGAACGTCTGGTCGATACCCGCGGTCTGCATCTGGCTGTCGGTGAAACTGCTGCGGCCGTACACCAGCAGGATCACCGGCAGGTCGGGCTTCATCTTCTTTATCTTGCGTCCCAGGGTAAACGGATCGGTGTCCTTCAGGTTGGGCATGGTCAGCACCAGGTCGAAGTCCTGGCTTTCAAGAATCTCCGTGGCGGCCCTTCCCGAAGACACTTTCGTCAAACGCGGCGGCCGGCTCAGGTTCAAACCATGGTATTCGTTGATGATGCGGGAGGCGAGGCTGCCGTCTTCCTCCATGATGTAGGCGTCATACGGCGTGGCCACCAGAAGGACTTCCTGGACCTTGATGGACATCAGCTCGTGGTACACGGAAAACCGCGTGTCCACGTCCCGATGGGAAGCTTGGGCAACGGCCAGATCGTATGTCTCAGGCATGGCACCTCCTGGGGAAAGGATGGCAGCCGGCAGCGGCTATTGGCCGCCGTTACGCTTAACCTTGCGAGCAAGTCTGTCGAGCACGGTCATTATTTCTGCGATGCGTAAAACATAACCAGCCCCGGCCAGAAATACAAGGGAGAGTCCGCCGGTCACCGCCAATATGATGCAACTGCCTGCAAAGGTCCTGGGATCAACCGCCTGGCTCATGGCGGCGCGCACTGCAAAGGCAAAAATACCCAGCACAACACTTATGCTCAGAAATTTAAAAATCGCCCGGTAGACAGTCCGGCCGGTCTGGTTGTCTCGTTTCCGGTTCCAGACGGCAAACAGCACGCCCACCTGAACGGTAGCCGACAGGGCACAGGCCAGGGCCACGCCATTGATCCCCATCCATTGCAACCCGAGGATATAAAGCGGCAGGCTCAGCAGCACGGCAATGGTCCCGTACACGGCCGGAAGCAGCGTGTTCTGCATGGCATAAAATCCGCGGGCCACCACTGTCTGGGCTGAAAATGCAAAGGCACCCACCATGAGAAACGCCAGCGCCTCGGCGGTCAGCGCCGTGGAAGCCGGCGTGAACGCTTTGCGTTGAAAAAGCACCAGGACGATCTCATAGCGCAGGATGATCACCAGGACCGAAATGGGGATGGTAATCGCCAGGTACCGTAGTAATTTGTTCAAAAGGTCGCTAAGCTCCCCCAGGCGCTCTTCGGCGACCAGGCGGGCCATGAACGGGTAGGAGGCCACCCCCACGGCCTGCCCGACCAGGCCGACCACGATGAACATCACCCGCAGGGCATAATTGAGGCCGGCAATGCTGCCGCCGGGAAGATAGGAACCAAAGAACCGGAAAAGGACTTCCGTCGAGAAAGTCATGGTCAGGCCGAGCATCAGCGGGATGGTGAGGACGATATATCTTTTAAGGTCCGGGTGTTTCAGGTCCAGGGCGGGGACAAAGCGCATACCGGCCCGGACCGCACCGGCCAGTTGGAGGCAGAAGCTTCCAGCGAAAGCCCCACCGAGCCCCCCCCAGGCAAATCCGACCATGCTGTGCTGCGATCCGCCGATCAACCCGCCGATGATAATGCCCAGGTTGTATACCAGCGGGGCCAGCGCCGGGATGGTAAAGGACTCCTTGGCAAACTGCACGGCCATAAAGAGCCCGCCGCAAAAAAAGAAAAACTGACCCGGCAGAATGATGCGCAGCATGGTAACCGCCTGGTCAAAATGGGGGGAATGGGTGAAACCCGGGGCTGCCAAAGACAGCAACGGCGCCGCAAACACCCAGGCCACCGCAATCAAGAGGACCAGAATGCCGCCGAAAAGGGTTAGAATGATTGAGAATACCCGCCAGCCCTCTGCTTCCCGGCCTTTGGCCAGGTATCCGGTGAAAATGGGTATAAACGTAATACTCAGAAAGCCGGAGGCCACCACATGGTTCAGGATCTCAGGGATGACGAACGCCACCTGGTAAGCATCGACAGGGGCCTGGGTCCCGCCCACGCCGGCAATCACCATTTCACGCACCAGCCCGATGACGCGGCTCAAAAAGACCGATGCCATCATGATCAGGGCCGCAATGGTGACTTTACGGTAGACTGATTTTTCCATGGCCCCCCGGGTAAAATACTAACATTCTGAAATGATGGCAATTGTATACCATCTGCGGCAAATATTACAACCGTGGATTACGAACTGGTTTTTTGAATGGAGCGGTCAGGGTAAACCAAGAATTAAGAACGGTGGGAAAATCCTGGGCAGGGAAACGAATCTTGGGGGAGTGATTTTCACCTTACCTGCCGGCTGCTGGCGGCCGTCAGGCGCGGACAGACCCCGAGCTATTTGGCTTGATAAGACCGGTTGAAAAGAACCTTTTCGTCCACTTTTTCACGTTTGTGGGCCCGGGCAAAAACCTTGAGGATGATGCGTTTATCCAATGCCCAGCCAAATCCCAGTTGATCGAAAAAAACGATATCTTCCTTGTACATGATGCGCCTCCGCTAAAGGGGTACGACCGGAGTTCTTCCGGGCCGTTAAGCTTGGCTCGTAGCCGTTGCTTACCCTTACTATCGCCCTAAAAACCCAAACCTTTAGGCGCCGAACCAAGATTTCAGCCAAAAGCACCTAAATGCGGTTAAAATGAAAAGGTAATAAGATCTACTGGTTAGCGGATTGAACCAAATGCAGCAAATGGGCAAAGGCGCCTGCGGTTGCCCAAATTCATCGGAAAGTCAAAAAGCAGGGCCATTTTTCTTTTTTAATGAACGGTGGAAAGCTTCATCCAGGAGGGCGACCGCACGCAGGCGGTCTGGGTCCAGAAACATATCGAACAGCTCCTGGCCGGTGCAATTGCGGCCGTCACAGAGATGCCGATCGATGAGGGCCAGGGCTTCTATGGATTTATCGCAAACCGGGTACCCCTTGTCATCGATAAAAATATCATCGTTGTACTGCACCCGCGAAACGTTGTTGATATCTACCAGCCGGATGCGGCCGCGGCGGGTCACCAGCAGGTTGCGCTGACCGGCGATGTCGGGGATGTAGCCGGCTTTCAAAACCATGCTTTTGATGCCTGTCACGAATCGCTGGGCGCTTTGCTGCAGCTGGGCGGCAAAGGTCTTTTGGGCCTGGGCAGCTTTGTCAGGGTAAATCTGGAATATCCCGCCGCTTTTCAAGCGCCAGGGGTCCAGTTTGCGTCCCTGCACGAATTCCTGCAAACCGCACAGCAGCATGTCGGGCCATCCGGGGCCTGGTAATCCACGATAAACTCGCTGGAACCGGCAAACTGGTCCTTGGTCAGGAAGGTCTCTATGACGCGCAGCTTCACGATTTCGTTGAGAGTCTGGCTGATGGAGGCCAGCCGGGTCCGAAAGATGCGCAGCATTTTCAAGGGGGTGGCTTTGGGAAAAAGCCGGACGCCAGCCACCACCCTGCCGTGCGTCTCCTGGCGGACCTGCTCGGCGTCCAGGACTTCCATGATGTGCGAGCGCAGACCGTTTCTGAAATGCCGCCGGTATACATATCGTCCACTATCCTGGATGAAGTTCAGGGCAATTACATCGGTATGGGTCAGGTAGGCCTTGTCGCGAATATCTTCATCCATGGGCGCCTCCGGCATCCTTTCCAAAGCGTTGCCCCAGAAACCGGCCCGCCACGATGGCTGCCGAGGCGGACCGCAAGAACGCGGTCAACTCGGGCACGGAAATGGGACCATTGAACTCTCCCAGGTGCGGTCCCGAATGTATTTCGATATCCGCCTGGCCTTTTGTGAAGCCCACCGCCGCCCTGGCAGGCACCGGGTATTGGGAAAGGTAGGCTTCAAAATCAGCCACTGTCATACGATTCTGGTCTTCCTGGCGCAGGACCTCCCGCATGTGCCGATCCACCCCCATCTGGTCGATCAGGGCGGTTACCAGGGCGTCTATCTCCGCCTGTAGGTCCACCACCGATGAGCCCTTGGTAAACCCGGCTTGATAAGCGCTGAACACCGTCTGTACCAATTCGGTGAATTGGGCCCGGTCAAAAAGGTGGCGGACATCGAGGGGTGTGCCCTCCCTGTCAAACCCTACGCTTTCAGGAGCCTTGTGCCGGAAATAGCTGCCGGCCACCAGGATGAGGCTCAACAGCTGGTTGCCGATGTGCCGGTACAACCGGCGGCCCGCCCCGGTACCCAGCGATGTCAGGTGCTCGAAATCACGAATACCGGTGGGACCAAAGTTGGGATAGCGGCTGGACTGCAGCCACCGGTCCAGGCGTCCGGCCCGATCCCATTCATAGAGTCCGCCGTCATCCCGGCGCCGGCGCTGCACCCGGTTGTGAAACAGAGGAATCGGCGCGGTGTGCACGATACCGCTTGCCGCCAGTTCTCCAAAGAGCACGGCTGCACGGCGCAGAACCTGGCGAAAGCGTTCATAGGATCGGCGGGCTTTCGAGCGATGATCGTTGGGGTAAACGAAATAGTCACGATGAACCGTAAAAGCGATGGCAGCCGCTGTGGCCGGATCAATATCCCGTGGACGGCCGTCTAAGACCGGCAGTTTGAGGGGCCGGAAAAGATACCCGCTTTTCATCTTTACCGGTCGCGGGATGATAAATGGCTCCGTGAACAGCAGCGCGGCGGTCCGCAGGTAATCGAGCCAGCGGGCCTCCCGTTCCAGGCCGGTCGGGTCTTCTCCGGTGCGGGTTATTTTGATAACCGCCACTTCATCGCTGTCGGGCAGCGGCACCACCAGGCTGCGACCCTGGTAGCTGCCGGCCAGGGTGCCGGCCCCCAGCTGGGACAGAAGGCTTTTCAACGACCGGCGCGGCGGCGGCAGAAAGGTGGCCGCGTGTCCAAAGCGCGGCCCCTTTATATTGACTGGCAGGGTGCCCACGGTTTCGGCAAGCGCACGATGCCTTTCCCCCCGGCTGCCGGTGGCGGCCGGTACCAGGATCTGCAAAGCCTGGCGGCTCACCTCCGGATCATGCCGGCTGCATCCGATGGTAGCCAGGGTACCGGCAATCGAGCCAAAAAGATGGTAGGCCTGGGTCTGCTCGGTATGCCGGTCGGAGTCCAGTAGACCCGCGAGCACCGCCACTGTGCGACCGGTGGCCGGCGTACTGCCGCCGTCGAGCAGGCTTTTCAGTTGACCGACCCGTACGAACAGTTCACTGAAGTCGAGTGGCCCGGCGGAAAGCCGCCGCTCCATGCTGGTCAATTCCGCCCTGGCGCTCACGGCGTTGCTCCAGGCAGCACCCGGTTTCCATATGCGGTTTCGATAAACATCATAAAATACGAATAAATTTTGGCCATACGGCTAATTTTCAGAATTTTATTCGGCCCAGCCCATTGACAACCGGGTAAATATTGGTTTATAAAGCTCCTATTTTCAGCTGAACCCTATATAGCATAAGGAAATACCATGATCAAAATTAATGAAAATTATTTAAAACTTCAGGCTTCCTACCTGTTCGCGGACATTGCCAGGAAAGTGGCGGCTTTTCAGGAAGCCAATCCTGAGCGGGATGTTATCAAACTGGGTATCGGCGATGTGACCCGCAGCCTGCCACCGGCCTGTATCGCGGCCTTCCATGCGGCCGTGGACGAAATGGCCGCCGACAGCTCGTTCAAGGGCTATGGCCCTGAACAGGGCTACCCGTTTTTACGGGAAGCCATTGCCAAACACGATTTCCAGGCCCGCGGCGCCGACATCCAGCCGGACGAAATCTTCATCAGTGACGGCAGCAAGTGCGACACCGGCAATATCCAGGAGATTTTCTCCCTGGATGCCAAGATTGCCATACCGGACCCGGTTTACCCGGTCTATCTGGACACCAATGTCATGGCCGGCCGTACCGGTGGTTTCAATGCCGGTCGCTATGACGGCCTTGTCTATCTCTACAGCACTGCGGAAAACGCGTTCATTCCGGCCCTGCCGGATGAACCGGTTGACCTGATCTACCTTTGCTTTCCCAACAATCCCACGGGGGCCACCATCAGCCAGGACCAATTGGCCCAGTGGGTGGCCTATGCCCGGGAGAACAAAGCCCTCATTTTGTATGATGCCGCGTATGAAGCCTTTATCCAGGATGATTCCCTGCCCCGCTCGATCTATGAAATCGAGGGCGCCCGCGAAGTGGCCATCGAGTTTCGCAGCTTTTCCAAGACGGCCGGCTTTACCGGCACCCGCTGCGCCTTCACGGTCGTCCCCAAGGAGTGCCGCGCCTTTGATGCAAACGGCGGCACCCAGGATCTGCACCCTCTGTGGAACCGCCGCCACTCGACCAAGTTCAACGGGGTTTCCTATCCGGTCCAGAAGGCCGCCGCGGCGGTCTATACAGAAGAGGGCCAGAGCCAGGTGAAAGGTTTGGTAGCATATTACCTGAACAACGCCGCCCTGATCAGAAAAGAGATCCAGGCGCTCGGTTTTGAGTGGGGGGGGGGGGAAAACTCGCCCTACATCTGGATAGCCGGCCAGAAAGAATCCTGGGCCTTTTTCGACGAACTGCTCAACGAAGCCGGGGTGGTCTGCACCCCCGGGGCCGGATTCGGCGCCTGCGGCGAAGGCTATATCCGCATCAGCGCTTTCAACAGCCATGCAAACGTTCAAGAGGCCATGGGGCGCATTAAAGCGGCAATTGGCTGAAACCAAACTACAATCGACAATTGATAAGGCGTGGATTATATCCGCTAATCCACGTCTTTTTATTTACTAAGGAAGTGAGGACCAATGGTTGGAGAGTGCCGTTATGATTTATTCAAGATAACAAAAGTTGTTCAGCCCGGTGATATGTTTAACGGCGCCGCTTGAGAGGCGCGAGTATACGAGCGGCCTACTCCAGTCGGTTGTTATGTGTTCTTGTCTTTTTGGCCAATGATGTACAAGGCCTTTGTTTTGTGACCAATTACCTTCGATGTCTTGATGGTAAATCCGGCATCATTCATCATTGACGTAAGGTCTTCAGGTGAGAAGGAATGCGTATGGGCAGGAGGCTTTCCCCAGGACTTGACGAACCGTAATCCCATCTTGATCTTCTCCCAGAGTTTCATTCCATGGTCTGTAAAGGTCACAATCACTAATGTGCCATCTTTTCTGAGGATTCTATAACACTCATGCAGTAATGTACTGGGACTTTCGATGACATGAATCAGATTGGCCATAAAAACGCTATCTATCGATTCTGATGGGAAAGATGTTGACATGCAGTTTTCTTTTTGGATTGTCACATTCGGATGATCGCAAATACGTGTCTTTGCCACCGCGAGGAGGCTATCCGAAAGGTCGGTGGCAAACATGCTCTTTGCTTTCGACACAATCTTTTCAGTATAAATGCCCGTCCCGCAGCCGAACTCAACGAGTTCACCCAGCTCAGGCAGGCGATTGAGCTCATGGATTATCTCATCAAGGAGTTCTTTACCAACAACGTACTCCATTTTTTTGTCGTAGGCATCAGGAAATCTGCTCCAATATTCCTCTGTAATATTATCACGCAACTTCTCACCTCCAATCAAATAAGGGTGTATCAAACATATAAGATTTTCGTTTCCGTGTTTTTGGAAAGCTTGTGGACAAAATCTGTAGAAGATCTAATTTTCTCCCAATCGGAATATAATGAGTTAAATTTGCATGCGTTGATGCAGGCATAACATCTCATGCAATTCTCTTTTTTGATGCATACTTTATTTTCAGCTGAAAAGTGAATTACTTGATAATCACAACTTTTTATACACCTTTTGCAGTGTTGGCAAAGATCAGCCTTGTACGAAACAGGTGGCATTGAATCGATTCTCTTTTTTGTCGTGATAACTGAACTTGCAACGAAGCCAAGTATATTTCTGGTGTGAAGACGTTTTAGTATTCTGATGTCAAATTCTTTAATTGTGTCTCTTTCAATTCGACTGGCAATGGAAGTGAATGCCTTTTTGATTTTCTTCAAATTTACCTGTGTTACTTCTCCTTTGCCATATGAAGTCTCTATATCACCGATCATTGTGCCGTCATTTATTGGTGTAGAATTTGGCATAACAATTTGAGCGCCGCCAATTACTGTAGCACCCTTTTTTCTGAGCTCTGTGGCTAAATCATATGGAACACGATTGCAAACACATTTGCCAAATGTAGAAAAGGCAAAGCCGTACGCTTGATTAAATGCAGGTAAATCACGAATTGCTTCCAGCGCAGCTCCAGGGATATCCCAATAGTGAACCGGAACACCCAAAATCACCAACTTTACACCAGACACGTCCACGATTTCCCTTTTTGAAAGTAGGTTCCGAGATGTTACCCCCCCAGCCTCTTTCTTCGAGGATGGTTTGGATAAACCTTGCTAACTTTTTGGTATTATTTGAGTTTGAATAGTAAAACATTAATGCTTTTTTCATGGTTTTTCCAATGAATATTGGGATGAGATAATGAAAAATCCCTTCCAGGAGGCTGTACACAATTTTCATGCCTCAGCATAAAGTAAGTTTCTGAAGTGTTCTTTTAAGGTATACTTGCCATATTTGGGGGCAATCATATCCATGGCCATGACGGTCATGAAAAATTCAATGGGTCCGTATGTTGTGCTTCCGGTAAACAGTCTGACCAGTTTGAGAATGGCAACCCTACCCAGTGGGGGATATAGGCAATTTTAGGCTTTTCGCCCAGGATATCGAAAGCCAGCCCAGCAATCTCATTCTGAGTAAGTGTTTCGGGGCCACCGATCTCAATTTCCTTTTCAGAACTATCGATAACGTTTACGCAGACCGCCGCCAGATCTTCACCGTGAATCGGGTTTATTTTTAGCTCGCCATCTCCGAAAAGATAGACTTTACCCTTCTTCGCCATGTGAAAAACTTCCGACATGTCCGAGAAAAATCCATTTGGACGGATGATACAATAGTCTAACCCTGAGGCCTTCAGCTCCTCGGCAAACAATTCCTTGGCAGCACATATTTTGAGATGTTTGAGCTTCTCACCATTTAGCGCCGCTACGTAAATGAATTTCTTCACACACGACTTTTTTGCTTCCTGCAGAAGGTTCAGGTTGGCCTGATAATCCACATCCATATAGGTATGGCCATCTTTTTGCCTGGTTATACCCACCGTTGAAATTACGACATCGATGTCTTTACAACAGTCACGGATGGATTCGGGCTGCGTCACTTCGGCTGCAATCACTACATTGGCACTGATGTCATTTTGCCTTACTTTTTCAGGATTTCTGGCAATTGCTTTAAAGTCGTAGCCTTTCTTTTGAAGTTCCCTGGCGATATGACCTCCCAGGTAACCCGTTGAGCCCGCCAATAATATTTTCTGCACGTTGCCTCCTTGTTTAGCGCCTATCTCCTCACTCGCAATTGCCGATTACCGCGATTGTGTCCTTCCGTTCTCAACTGCTAAAGTCCGTTAGCGCGTATATGTTCGGCGTATCAACTGAGGTTTTCTTGATGAGTTCTTTGAATTCGCAGGCAAGAGCCTTCACCTCATCCCGAGCGGCTCTTGCGTGCATTGCAAGGGCCACCTCCGCAAACTTGCTCTCAAGCAAACTCCTCACAGCCATTATATTGATGAATTCTGGCAGCCAGTAGAATAAGTTGAACTGGAAAGGCTGGCGTTTCTTGTATCCAAGCTGTCCAAGCACGCATCCTCCCTCCTTGGCTGCTCGAACCAATGCACGCAGTGTGTGCTTGTCTTTAGCGGCCTGGTAATTATCGTAATTGTGCGAGTACAAAGCACCGACAAGCGGGCTAACCAGGGCAACATGATATTTGAGCCATCCGTCGATATCCGAAGTCAGTTCGACCGGAATACCGGCCGATTCAAACAAAGACTTTATCGCTGAGGTTCTCACTTTGTTTTGCCCTTCGACCTCGCCAATGGTCACGGCTTTCCGCTCTCCATTTGGCTTTTCGCGATCAGCGTAATGGACGACTTGCTTGTAAATCCCACCACCAGCGCCCGGAAACCCGAATAGGACCTTCTCAACTGGTAAGTGTTTGAGGCACTCATCGAACCCAAGGACATTGTTGCCCATGAAAAGAACATTTTTTACGCCAGGGCACGTTGCGAGAATTTCGAAAACGGGGCTAAGCTTGTTTTTCCTGATAAAGACGATCACCAGATCATACGCATCCGCCTGCCTTAGTTCATTCACCACGTGAACTTGCGAGGTGTCCTTTTGCCCGGTGATTTCATTCTGCAATACCAGACCGTTTTCCTTCAGCCAGATATATCGCTCGCCGCGGGCCAGGACAGAAACATCAGCGCCACTCTTAAGTAGCAGGTGGGCGTAAAGAGATCCTAAGGGGCCCGCGCCAAAAACCAGAGTTTTCATCTGTAATTCCTCCAAGCGTGTTTAGTGGCCGGCAATAACGGCGAACTCATCCTGCCCGGGGCTGAGTTCTTCTCCGGCAACGTTACCCAGCCTTTCCTTCATGACCAGCCCGCTTTGTTTGAATTCGGCCTGCAATGCATCAAAGCTGAAATGCTGGAGCCAGTTATAAACGACCCTTATGGGCTGGTTTGCTTCTACAATGGTATATTTGTCCAATAAAACCTTTTCATCTTCATACTTAAAGGTGTTGACGAAGGCATAGTAGTCGTTTGGGCTCCAGAAACCAAAGAGCTGGTTTTTTTCATAGGTTGCACTTTCAGATTTTTTCTCAAAGGCATTCAGGGAATACACATCCATTAAAACGGCGCCTTCCGGATTCAGGATTGCCTTGAACTTTCCAAGCAAAGCCTTTCTTTGAGTTGGACTCAGGGCGCAAAAATCGCACATGATCATGGTAATCAGATCGAACTTTTCAGTGGTCTCAAATTCCAGGTAATCTGAAACAAGGTAGTCAACACTCAGTCCTTCTTTCTTCGCCGCGGTGCGTGCATAGCTTATAGAGTTTTCAGAAAAGTCGATGCCGGTGACTAAAGCACCCTTCCGAGCCAGCCGGGTTGCATACAGTCCCGGGCCACATCCGAAATCGATGACCTTTTTTCCTTTGATATTGAACTGGTCGGCAATCCAGTTGCATGACTTTTTAATATAGCTTGAATTTCGACTCGATGCTTCAATGTCATCGTTCAAATGGTATTGAAGCATCTGTTGCGCTGTGTGCTCATTGGTCCACAGATCAGCCGCTGTATAAAATTCAAACGGCGCCGGGCGGGAATTGATCTCAGCAAGAGTTTTAAACATGTCTATACCTTTGGTAAATGGTTTCAGGCAAAACTGATTGCGGTCAAGGAACTGCTTAGGTTTTATGCAGCATCCATATGTTCGGATCGGTATAATAGCCCAGATCATTTATCCGGTCTATGATGACGGGCCGCTGGGCACCGTCAACAATATATTCGCCGCTTTCCGTAAAGCGCATACCCGTCCAGCGTTCCCATTCTTTCACTTTCCCTTCTATTGTCAAAGCGCGGGGCATTGCACCTAAAAACACAGCGCCCAAATTCCAATGTGCTCTCAAATTGGGATCAAAGGGGGCACCATCCGCTTGCCGCCAACCTACATACTGTCCAAAGGACATCAACGGGTATTCACATTTTCGGTTTGGCCGTACCGGTGCCAGCATGGATGTGAAGCCCTTTTCACCGGCCAGATGCTTGAGCGTTGTCAAAAATTCAGTTTTCCACCCATTGCCGTGGTGCCGGTCATCGCTCACCAACGCCAGGACGACCAGGGTGTTGACTTGTTCTTTTCGCTGGCAACATTCGATTGCCCGCATAATCACCGCCTCTATGGTTTTCGGCAGGCTTTCGACGGCTCCATCCCAGTAAAGGGGGAGCGTAAAGGCTGCTCCGTGGAGATCATTGTCGGATACCATCAGAAACTGGTATTCTGTGAATCGTTCGACAAAAACTTTCCGTTCAGTTTCATCGTAATGGTGTAAAAACCCGGGGCCTGTCTGCAGATTAAGCGCGGCGAGTGCTTCCAGGTAGTCGGGATGTTGCGCAAGGGATCTCAATTTGAATTTCATTCCACCCACCTTCGGGCGGTAATTTCTATGATCGTGTTGCTTTTCTGGTGTCATAGCGGTCAACTCCCCTTTGAGCCGCCTGAATAGGCTAAGCATGGCGGCCCGGTATTTCGGCCCAAACGCTGTGGTGCACCAGGCCGAATGATTTCATCTCTGCCGCCAAACGTAATCCTAAACGGCTCCCGGCAGGGTCAGGTTTCGCTGAGTCGTGTTCCAGGTGCACACAAAGGTCCGACTCTATTGAAACCCGGTGCAGGATTTTTATCGATCGGGCTACATCCTTTTTTTGTATTTCGGCGACCGCTCCATGCAATTTGGCTTCCAATTTTGTACGGTTGCTGGCTGTGGCCCGAATCCCGATCACTTCCATCCACTTCATACTCTGCTTCCTCCAGTGACCACTGCATTGTAGGTAAAAAAAGGTGCCCGCCTGGCGGTAGCGGCCGGCTCCTTTGCAGGCTGGTCATCCTTATAGCGGCTGTTTGCCAGTCGGATAGCCTTAACTTCTTTTAATAGTTGATGCCGCCGCTCTTTGATGAACATTTTGAGAAGATAATAGTGGTTCATGATGTTTCTCCCGATAAGTTGTAGTCCTCAAAAGTTTCACCCGAAGCGCTACCTGATCGTTTCTAATACGAAGATCGTGCCAAATATTAATATACAATAAAAACAGTTATATAGATTTTTACCCGTGGAAAGAATGCCATATATGGCAGTTTTTTATTGCCATATATGGCAACTATGATATTGCTTGTCACATATGACGAAACCACTGCAAAAAGGTAGCGGAATGGAACCCAATGAGTTTTTTCGGCAGGCGACGTTACGGATCTGCGGTAACCTGGAGATCGAAAAGGCTTTACAACAGCTGCTTATACTGATGACGGATGTGATGCCGGTCAGTCAATTTTTCCTGCAAAAATTTGACCACGATTATAATGCGATGCGCACCATCGCCTATGCAAATCTTGAGGATTGCGGCAAAGTAAACCTTCTCACCCCCTTATCCAAATCCGCCCAGAAAGCAGCTATTGAGAATGCGCCAAACGGACGGGAGGCCACTCTTATTGAAGATCCTGAAGCATCGCCGACAAGTCGCGAAATGCTTAAATTCCACAATATAAAAGCGACCTCACTAATTGCCATGTCGTTAAAAGCAGAAGGGCAAAAACTCGGCAGTTTCATTTTGATCTCCGAAGGAGAAGAAAAATTCAGTAATGAACACATAGAGATGGTCCTTTCCTTGAAAGACCCTCTTGTAATTGCCATGTCAAATATCTTGAAACATCGCGAAGTCATCAAACTAAAGAATTTACTGGCTGATGATAACCGCTATCTACTCGGAGAAATGCGCCGTTTGTCCGGGGATGAGATCGTCGGGGCCAATTATGGGCTTAGGGATGTGATGCAAAAGGTGCGACAGGTGGCCACGTTGGACAGCCCGGTATTGCTTATGGGCGAGACCGGTACCGGTAAGGATGTGATTGCCAATGCGATTCATTATTCTTCCAGCCGCAGCGACGGCCCTTTTGTCAGTGTGAATTGCGGAGCGATCCCGGACACCCTTATCGATAGCGAACTTTTCGGCCATGAAAAAGGTGCCTTTACCGGGGCCCTTTCCCAGAAGCGCGGCCGCTTCGAGCGCGCCAACCAGGGCACTATCTTCCTTGATGAAATCGGTGAGCTGCCACTACCGGCCCAAGTACGTCTGCTAAGGGTCTTGCAAAGCCGCGAGATTGAGCGCGTCGGCGGGGTTAAGACCATTGCCCTGGATATACGTATCATTGCTGCCACAAATAGGGATTTAGAAGCCATGGTGCAGGACAACCAGTTTCGCGAGGACCTCTGGTTCCGATTGAATGTCTTCCCCATCCGGGTGCCGCCCCTGCGAGAGCGCCTGGTGGACCTGCCGACGCTTGTCCAGCACTTCATCAAACTTAAATCCCGCGAGCTGAAATTAACCGCCGTTCCAACCCTGGCACCGGGAACGACCGAACTCATGATGGATTATCACTGGCCGGGCAACGTGCGCGAGCTGCAGAATGTCATTGAACGGGCCCTGATCCTGAATCCCAGGGGACCGCTGGCACCTGAACACTTCAGTATCGGACTGGCCCAAAAGTCTGCACCACCGCTTTTAACCGGACCGCAGTCAGACAATCTGGATGAGATCATAGCCGGCCACATCCGCCGCGTCCTGGCCGAAGCAGGAGGTAAAGTCAGCGGACCTAAGGGCGCTGCTGTCCGTCTAGGGGTCAACCCAAGCACGTTGAGAAACCGAATGAAAAAATTGGGTATTCGTTATGGTATGAAATCAACTAAAGGAAAAAATAGTGAAGATATGTGAAAATGAATGAGAATCTGCAACACTGCGAACTCTTGCCAAAAACATGCAACAGTTCGATTTTGCAGAAATTCTGCGCACTCCAGATGGTATTGCTCACCTCCATCCCTGCTTGGTGTTCCAATTTGGTGGTTAAGCCTGATAAATTGAAAAACCGGGATGCCAAGGTGACAATCCCGAGTTTAAATTACATCAGTCAAAAAAAGAATCAAAGAACAGGCGAACACCTTCAATTTCATCGCCCTTTCTATATCCAAGTCCCACCCTATCAAACTTAAAGAACCACAGTGCTACCTTTTCATTGGTTCCCAGTGCCAATGCCAATTCCAATTCTTGATTTAGTTCGAGAGGTCGCTGGCGAACCACGCTAAAATCAATTTCATTAAAATACCAATAATGGACAACGTGTGGTTTCAGGTAAAGTTGGTGACCTTTTATAGACAAACTGCCTAGTGGGTAGTCTGCCTCCAGGCCGTTTATCAAACGCGCAAAATGATCCTCTGGACCGCTATCAGGATTGTGCCCCAGCCATTGGATCCCGTTGAGCAAGGCCATTTCCAGGTGCCTAAATCCGTACCTAAATCGACTGTTAATCCCGGCAAAATATATCCATGCCGAGGATTCTCCTTGCAATTCCGTTCCCCAACCGTAGTTGGCATAGGGATTGAGCGTCCAGCGAGGTGTCACTGGCAGGGTCAAGCCAAGTCCCGGGACAAGACTAATAGTAGCGAACTGTTCGGCAATGGGTGCGGATACGATTTTGTCAATATCAATGGTCTGCAGCCCCAGCGTAATCGGCAGCCTCAGATTCAATGTGTACTTCTCATTGGCAAACGTCGCCAATTTATATTTTGGGCTGAACCGTATTGCATACAAGTCAGATTCACCGATACGGTAGGCACCCGTCCCAAATGCAGCAGCATAGGCCCAATGGTACAAGTCTTTATGGTCCTCAGCGATGAGGCTTTCTGCTCTCGCCATACTCGGATAGAAAAATGTTGATTGAAGGGCAACCCACGTAGAAAGTAACATGAGTCGTTTAAAAAATGTTCTGGTATGGGCAAGTTTTATACGATGCAATTTAGTAGCCGCGTTTCGGCCTAACGAGCTATAATGATGCGAAAACGATCTGGTTGCTTGAGCACAAAATACTATAGCATACAGCCATACTATATACCTATGCTTATGAGGGGGCGAACACACTAATTCAACATATACTAGTTACTCTACCCATGTCCAATTTGGAGTATCCAATATCAAAAAAACTGTAAAAACAGCATTTATATTTAGGTTATCTGAACCGCGCACCATTGCCAATATGCCTCGGTCGGCACACGCAGATTTCAACTGAGAAATATTGGTCGCAGTCCTCAGAATTGTGATTTAGATGTAATATCAAAAGCTATTCAATGTGACTGATATACAGGGGATCTAAACACGCTTTTCATATAGAACAATGCGCACTGGCGTCTCCTGCTCAACCGGTGCCGCCGGAAAGGGAATGATATTAGCGCATCTCTTAGGACTGGTTTCTATATAGGGGTTGAACCGTTTCTGAACCAGGCAAGCCAGTTTTTTATCTCCTACCTTTTTGGCATCCCGGAGTATCTGCCGGTAAAGATCCACAGGATTGGTCATCTGACTTTCCTCGCTGCACCTTCTTTGCAGGTTCACTGCTTTAGCCGCCCACTCGGTTCTCATTAGGCTGCACCCTCATTAAGACCTAATCTATCAGCCCATATTCACCCGGTACCAAGCAGAAAATGGTTTTTTATTCCGGGCTTTTGATATACTGGAATATCTAACTCACCAACGATGACTTGTTGGGTAATTTAGAAATTGGCTTTAAGAGCGCCCCTGGCCTCAAGCACCGATTGAATTTAGGAAATCAGCTGATTGGTTCCCAGCACCGCGTTGGTACACTTTGGACCAACATTGCTTTTCACAATATTTTCAATAATTTTAGGCTATAGAGATCACACTTGACAGCCAAACCCATTTGTCATAAAGGTATTTATATAAAGGCCTTTATAATATATTGAAATAGACTATGTCAAGAAAAACTCAATTCACCGCTGATGACGTTGTGCTGGCCGCGTTTGATTTGGTCAAAGAGAGAGGTTTAGCGGGGCTGTCCGCTCCGGCCGTTGCCCAAAAAATGGGCTGCTCAACCATGCCCATCTACTCCAATCTTAAAAATATGCAGGCCCTGGAAGACGAAATTGTCCAAAAAACCTGGCGATTGCTTAAGGAGTACGAGGCCAAAACCTATACGGGCGATACCTGGATAGACCTGGCGGTCGGGTACATACTGTTTGCCAGGAATGAACCCAATCTTTTTCAGGGCATGCATAATGGGCGCAACCTGGACCTGCGCTTCGAACTACATGAAAAACATTGGCAATGGCAAGAAAAGCGCCTTGATGATTACGCTGAGTTCAAAGAACTCGACGAGGAGCAACGCATGCGGGTGCGCTATGCGCGGGCCATGTTGAGCCATGGTGTCGCCACATCGCCCAATACGGATTTCAATAGATTTGTTGTCGACAACGAAGACATTTTAGCGGGTTTCATCACCAATGTGAGCCGCGCGCTGCTCAATGGGTTTAAAACACTCCCGCCGCTTGAAGAGGAAAAAAGGCAATTAATTGAGGAAAGAATAGGCAAATACAAACCATCGTAGATCAATGCGCGCCTGCCTCAAGTGGAACACAATCATCCGTTCGGAAACCGTATCGAGTAAGCAAAATGCCTTCACTTTAGATCACTGCAAACATTAGTTCACTTTAGTAACTCGATACCATTTCTCAAGACAAAACCGAATGTCTCAAAATCCCCCGAAGGGGGGCAAGCTCGGCACCGAGAGGCTGTGTCGCAATTAATAATATAGCTCAAATTACCTCCGTCATGCCGGACCTGATCCGGCATCCAGAAATCTATACACCTGAAAAAACCACGGGATAGCGCTACGCTTCACTACGTGCCCGGATACGTCATCCCGGACTCGATCCGGGACCGGAATGACGAAAAGGCCGAAGGCCCGGTTTTTTGAATTGTGACACAGCCTCCGAGGACCGGGTTCAATGACAAAATAAAGACTCTACCGGCGTAACTCCTCCTTGATAGCCATTCCCAGGCGTTTGAGCGTCAGCGGTTTTTTGACGTATTTTCCGGCTCCCAGTGCCTGGGTTTTCTGAACTTCTTCGGTTTTGGCGAACCCGCTGACAATGATGGCCTTCTGGTACGGATTCAATTCCAGAACACGCGCATAGGTTTCCCGGCCGTTGATGCCCGGGTCCATGATCATGTCCAGCAGGAGCAGATCGACGGTATGTTCGCGCAGGTAGGCCACGGCCTCTTCCCCACTTTCCACTGCCCGGGCTTCGTAGCCCAGCGTATCCAGCATTTTGCAGGATATCTCCCGCTGGCTGGCCACATCATCGATCACCAGGATGCGTTCACCATCACCTTTGAACTCTTCAATGGGCACGGCCCGGCGCTGGGTGGGTATTTCCTCCCGCGTGATGGGAAAGTAAAGCTCGAAGCTGGTCTGATCACTATTTGTGGACAGATCGATGTAGCCCTTATGGTCCTGAACCGTATTCCAGACCACCGCCAGTCCCAGCCCGGTTCCACTACGGCCCATGGCTTTTTTGGTATAGAACGGTTCGAAGATCCGCTGGAGGTCTTCTGGAGAAATTCCCGGCCCGTTATCCGATATATTCAGAACCGCATATTCCCCTGGTTCAACCGCATCGCAACCTTTCAAGGGTGTGTCCAGGTAGCGATTATCGGTGGTAATCGCCACCCGGCCAATACCCTGCACTGCTTCAGCTGCATTGGCGATCAGGTTCATGACGACTTTACGCAGATGTACCGGAGAGCCGTTGATAAACAGCAATTCTGGATCGAGGTCGCTCTCAACCGTCACATCCGAATGGGTCTGTTTAAGTGCCTCAAACTCGGGTGACCGGAGATAATCGGAAACCATTTCATTCAGGTTCATGGGTTCCTTGGCTACCGCTACTCCCCGGGCAACAGTGAGCAGGTCCTGGACAATAGCCGCTGCCCGGTGTCCCGACTCCTGGATGGTCTCAATGGGCTTGCGCAATTTGCTACCGGCCGGCAGTTCCATCAGGAGCAGTTCCGGGTAGCTGACGATACCGGACAGGACGTTATTCAAGTCATGGGCTACACCGCCGGCCAGCAGTCCCAATGACTCCATTTTCTTGGACCTGAGTAGCCGATCTTCACTCTTTTGCAGGGCCTCCATGGCCATCTTCTGTGCAGTGATATCCCGCCCCATGGCAATAGAGCCCATAGGGTTGCCACTTTCATCGCTCAAGCTGCGGGAGTGCCAGGCAATGTCCCGCCGCTGTCCGCCCCTGGTGCGGATGGTGGTTTCAAAGTCCTCCAGCACTTCATTTTCGGCTATAACAGCGGCCGTCCGGGCCATCATCTCTTCACGGTAGTCTGCATCCGGGTAACACCATTCCCATATCCGGTCATGGCCTACCACCTCTTCCCGCGTGTATCCGCTGATACTTTCCGCCGCCTTGTTCCAGACAACGACATTCCCCTGCTCGTCGAGGACATTTAGCCAGATGTTGGCATTGTCGATGATCGACTCCCGGAATTGATTCAGCCGCAACAACTCCTCTTCGGTCTGCCGACGCTCGGTAATATCCCGGGTGATGCCGAGCACGCCGACAGCCTCTTTGTTGGGACCCGGCATAATGCGGGCGTGGTTGCTGGTCCAGATCGTGCTACCGTCCTTGCAGGGCTGCTCGACTTCAAATTCAGCCGGCTCAAAACCGGCCTCGTCGCCAGCCTCGATCTGGGTCAGCTTCTCGGCAAACTGCGTGAGGATCATGGCCAGAGAATCGGGCATGACCACTTGCTCGAGTGGCTGCTGCATGGCCTCCGCAACCGTGTAGCCGCGCTGTTGATAGATGGACGGGCTGACATAAGTGAAGTTCAGGTTGATATCCATAGTCCAGATAACGTCGGCCACGTTTTCGGCGATCAGTCGAAAGCGCGCTTCACTGCCCCAGAGAGCTTGCTCCGCTTGCTTGCGGTCACTCACTTCCCCGGACATTTTTTCGTACAGGCGTTGATACTTATCCTTTGATTCGCTCAGCGTTAGATTGGCCTGGGCCAGTTTACGGCGGTAATCATTGCGGATGTACTCAACTCCGGCAAACAGGATTATTGCAATGAGAAAGGCCGGGAAAAACCGAAACATCAGATCATCGGTCAGAATCACCACCGGCGTGGGGGCCGCTAAGTAGATTACCAGCAAGGACAGGCAGGCAAAGCTGCTCATCAGGACCCCAACTTTTAGGCCGGTAATCACCAGAGCGAGGTGGCAGATCACGAATATCCAGGGCACCAGTTCCCACTGGTTGGCAGCCCCGATCATCCAAAGCAGATAGGCCCCGCTGAAAATCACCTGGGCCTTGAAGAGAATCCGGTTAATCCTGATCTTGGTGGTTTTGGTCCGCTGGGTGCGATTCAGCATCAGGACAGCCAAGTTCAAAGCAAGCATGATACTTAAGATCGCAATCCCCGGATAATTGCGCCGCAGCATGACAAAAATCATCAGGGTGCCCAACAGGGGGATGACCAGGTAGAGGATCAGCCGCAGGGTATACTTGTAGGCCAGGATTTCCTGTTCGAATCCATAGTCGTTTGACTGGTTGTCTGGAGCAGCTGTCTTCATACGCATGGCGGGTCTTCGGCATACAGGGTAAACGGGCCCGACCGTTCAACCCGTGTGGAAATCCAGTTCAGATTATATGGATGTCTGGGCTAAAAGACAAGGATGTTCACCGAAGATACTTTCCGGAAGTCATGGCTTACCACCGCCGCGCGCCACTATAAAGCTGCAAAGCTTGTTCGCTATTTGCAGCCCAAAAGCAGGCCAGCGGTATCTATTAGAAATTCTAAGGCGAACTGTGTGGGTGGCGCTATAAAGATCCCCGGCGCAGATTATGATGGTCGCTCATTGTTTACGCTGACAGAAGCTTTTTTTTGCGGGTTACATATTCGCTCAACGCCTGCTCCAGCCCTTCATCGATGGGCGGCTTGACATATGATTCAAGGCGTTTGGTCAGCATTTCAGCCGCTAAGGTGGTCGTGTTCTTCGCTCCCTTTTGATACCATTTTTGATAATCATCGCGCGTGAACAGTTCCGGTTGATATAGACGCCGGCAATGCTTAAAGGTTGTTTCGTGGGTTAAATAGTTGCCGTCGCTGCCCACACTTTTAATCGTATCCGCGTCTATGGATTCAACCGTAACGTGCATGGCGGTCAGCGTTCTGCGGAGTGTGCGGCAAACTTCCTCATCAAAGAGCCATTTCTCAAAACTCATTGAAACATAAGAACCCAGTTGTCCGCAAGCCTGGAAAATGAAATTGGCGCCATTGCGCACCGCCGTCATCATCATCAGGGTGCCCTCGGCCGCCGCCTGGGCGTCCAGGCAGTGCGCGTTCGTCAGCATGCCACCGGTACGGCAGGGTAGTTTATAAAACCGGGCCAGTTGAATGATGGCGGACGCCAGGGCTACTGCCTCCGGTGCGCCGACAGCCGAAACAATGGTGCGCATATCGGCCGGTGCAGAGACAGAGCCATATACCACCGAGGTGCCGGGAGAGACCAGCTGGGCCAGGACCAGTCCGGCCAGAATCTCGGCATTGGCCAAGGCCAGCAGGCCCGGCAAAGAGATCGGTCCGCTGGTGCCGGCCATCACCATATTCGTGATGACCAGCGGTTGTCTCACTTGCGCCATAGCAATGATCGCTTCAGCCTCCTCGCCCGAATATTTTAGCGGCGACATGGCGTGCACGATGGTGGCCATTACCGGCCGGCGTTTCAAATTCTCCCGACCTTCACAAACAATTGCGGCCATCTCCAGGCCATCACGGGTAGCCTGCCGGGACATGGCGGTCCCGACGTAGGCTTTATCACACAGCACCATATCGGCGTACAGCATGTCCAGGTGGGCAACCTGGGCCGGGATATCAGCCGGCTGGACCATCAACATACCGTTCATATCCAGTTGGTCCGACGTTTGCACCAGGCGGCAGCAATCGTGATAGTCCGCGAACGTGGCCGGTCGCATTTCGCCATCGGCGGTAACGACATTCGGGGCGCCCCCGATGGGCAGAAAGACAAAATCATCTTCGCCAATCACGACATCGTAGGCCGGGTTGCGGGCGTGGATCGTGAAACGGGACGGCACGGTTTCCAAAGCCGAGCGCAGTTCTTTTTCAGTGATAAATACTCGCATTCCATCCGTCTTGAACCCATGGTGCTGAAAGATATCCAGCACCTTGTCGGAGTTGAATTTCATCCCGGTTTCCGACAGAACTTCTACGGAGGTATCATGGATGAGATTTAGCTCGTCATTCGTAAGCACTTGCATGCGATCTATCATAACACGTTCCCTTTTGTCATTTATACTTCGCAGGAGATCATGCTGCTTTTGGTCATATAGTGTGAATAATCGCTAAATCAGGGTCTCGGGAAAACCGTATACATTCTATCTGCGTGCCGATCAATCGCTCAAGATTGCAAATTGTCATAGTGCCGGCATTTACTACCAGCCGGCAGAACACATACGCTTGAGGATTTGTCTTCTATTCCCGGTGGCGCGGTCCTTTCATTTCATCTCAAATCCACGTGATTTTAAAAACCCGCGCATATGGGGGCGCGATTCCTTACCTACCAGGTCGCGCATCTCCAAAGTCCAATTACTGTCTTTGGTGCCGCCGGTGCGGGTACGGTAGTACTGGCGCAGCTTTTCATCATATTGCCGGATGCCATCCACATCACCGGTATCCTGGTAACGCTCTTCCTTTAATACCACGTCGAGCGGCAGGCGTGGTTTGATTTCCGGATCCTGGGCCGGGTACCCGAGGCAGAACCCGAAAACCGGGTACACCTGGTCCGGCAGGCCCAGCAAATCTGCAACCCGGGCCGGGTCATTGCGGATGCCCCCGATGTAGCAGATCCCCAGGCCGGCCGATTCCGCGGCAATGGCACAATTCTGGGCAAACAGGGCCACATCAATGGTCGCAATCATAAAATGCTCCGTCATACCGGTCACGAACTCACCGCCTTGCATCTCACAGGCCTGTCGCGAACGATTCAGATCGGCACAGAACATCAAAAATGCCCCGGCAGCGGCCACATATTCCTGATCTCCGGCCAGCCGGGCAATTTCGCGGCGGGTATCCGTGTTGCGGATCCGGATCACCGTGGTGGCCTGGAGGTTGCTGGAGGTGGCCGCCGCCTGCCCGCAGCGGATAATGTCCTGGATTTGCGCGTCTGGCACTGGCTGGTCCGTGAATTTACGGATGGATCGGTGGGAACGCAGCAATTGCATGACCGGATTCATAGCGCACCTCCATCATTTGAGAGTCTGTTTGCGGATTGCACTGATTATAAATGGATGGCGCCGAATTGCAAAGCACTACAACCATCGGCCGGGTGATTTATATGACCCTGAATCAAAACTCCGGATCGCTGACCGTTGTCCCTTTGCGAACTTAGGTTTTCAGAAAAGTGTCCTGCAATTGGGTCTGGCTGCCCGATTCCGATCCACGGGCGACGTCGTCCGGGACCTCTTCGGCGATTTCATCCAGCTCCGGGAAGTATTCTTTGCGTTGGGAAATCTCGTTAAGCTTGTCCTGCCATTTGAGAAACGTCCCCACATGGGTAAGGGTGTGGTCCGCGTTTTTAGGCCCGCCCTTTTCCAGGATTTCACGAATACCCTTGACGACCTGATTGTCCTCCGGCAGATAGAGCGGGACGACGAAATCATGCCGCGTCTGGAGCCAGAGCTTGCGAGACGCTCTTTCCCGTTCACAGTCCTGGATGAATTTTTCCTTGCTGAAATAGTTGAGGTTACCCAGCGTGCCCATGGCGTGCCGCAGGATATGGACACCATAGGTTCGCAGGATGTCGCGGGAAATTTCCGACTCCTGGACAGCAGCCAGGATATCGGTGAGGATGCTGGTACTGCCGCCCGACTGGGCCGAAGCCATGCCCGTCACCCACAGGTTCAGCCGGGCCATGGCCGAATTGATGAGCGGCTGCCCGGGATCGCTGTAATCGAGGTTGCCGTCGATACCAAGCACATCCGGGATGCCGCCGTGGACGCAACCGATACCCGGATTGACGGTCTGGGCCAGCACCATCATAAAGAGAACCTGGGCGTGAATCTGCGTGAGCAGGGCTTCCGGGCTCGCGGGGCCCGTGGAGCCGGCGATGGTGAGATCCAGGATCAACAAATTGTTACCCTCACCGGCGCTGCGTAAGAACGGGGCTACCATATTGGGCATAAAGGTCATGGAAGTGATCAGGCTGGTACCATCCAGCCAGTCATCCCGGTAGCTGAAATAGGAGGTCTCCTCGTCCGTCATGTTCCGGGTGGTGGTCATCTTCAGGTCCGAAAAATGCTCCTCCATGAGCAGTGCGCATTCAAAATCAGAGATGGATTTATCGGTGGCCACGGGGATGCTGAAAATGCCGAGGCTGTCCGCAAATTCGCCCGCTACCCGAACGATGTTTTCAAACTCCTCGCGATTGGCAGGCTGCAGATCATCGCGTCCCGTGCGCAGCAGAAAAGGCGCCGTGGCGCCGGTCCCGAAGGCGTTCTCGCCCGGATCTTCCACCATATCCTTGGGGACCATGTCAAGGCACTGCTCCAGATAGTCTTCGCGCAGAGGCACAAACAGCGCCTGTTCACTATCGTCATCGATGGCATCCGCGTCTATCAGCAGCTGCATGAGCTCCGGGCTGCCGGCAATATCCATGCCGATTTCGGTCAGGATCTTGCGGGCATTGCGGTCGATGCGTTTATAGATCCGGAGTTCATTGGAGAGCGTGTCCATATCGGCGATGCGCTCACGGGCAATATCCGCCTCCGGGCTGCGGGGGTGTAGTTCCACAATCTTGGCATAGTGCCGTTTGGCACTCTGAAACTCGTACCGTTGCTCGGCGGCAACCGCATCATCAAACATTCTGATGATCTTTTTAGCACGCTTGCGCATAGCGAAGGCCCTCCTGTTGAAGACACATGCAAAGCTACCCGCTCAGTACAGGTAGCCAGGGGCAACCGGTCGACACCGTCAAAGCAGCTTGGGATTGCAGAGCTTTTTCAGGTCCCAGGCTTTCAGCTTGTAGGATTTGTCGTGAACACCGGGATTGAAATACACATAATCCTTACGGGTCAATGCGGTATCCATGTATATGGGCAATGGGGCGAATTGGCCGAAAGGCGGCACACAGCCAACTTCACAACCCACTTTTTCGCTGACCTGTTCCGGCTTGGCAAAGGAGACTTTCTTGGTACCGATCCCCTTGGCGGCCGCTTTCCAGTCCACTCTTTGATCACCCGGGAGAACCAGGACCACCATCTCTTTTTCCTTGGTCAACAGTACCAATGATTTGACGGTTTCGGCCTCACTGACCCCCAGCGCCGTGGCCATGGCCGGGTTGGTAAAAACCGGTTCATGTTCAAACACTTCATAGTCGATTTTATTTTCCTTCAGAATCGCGATAATGTTTTCCTCAAGCGTCATAACTGATTTCCTTTCCCTATCTGCGGTATATCCCCACAATCACGGGTGACTAACGGGTAACCTCGTCCAATATTTCCGCTATATCTTTAACGGCAATGTTTTCCTCGGCCTCCAGAATGCCGTCATTGATCATGGTCGTGCAAAACGGGCAGGCCGTCACCACGGAGGTCGCCCCGCTGGCTATCACCTGTTCGGCACGTTCGCGGTTGATGCGTTTGCCGAGCGTTTCCTCCATAAACATCCGTCCCCCGCCGGCCCCGCAGCAAAACCCCTTTGACCGGGTACGGCTCATCTCGATCAGCGGGCCGGAGTTGGCCTGGCTGAGAATATTGCGGGGGGCGTCATAGAGGTTGTTCCAGCGCCCCAGGTAACAGGAGTCATGATAGGTCAGTTTGCCCAGGTCCCGGGCATCTACCGACAAGCGTCCCTCCCGGAGCAAGGTTTCAAAATAGTCGGTCGTATGGACCACCGGGTAGGCGGCCCCGAATTCCGGGTATTCATTCTTGAGGGTGTTGTAACAGTGGGGGCAACCGGCCAGGATCATGTCCGGGGAGTATTGTGAGAGCACTTCTACATTCTGCTGGATCATCATCTGGCCCAGGTATTCATTGCCGGCCCGTCGGGCCATATCTCCGTTGCAACTCTCCTCCGGCCCGAGGATAGCAAAATCTACCCCTGCTTTTTGTAGTACGCTGGCAGTCGCCTGGCTGATCTTTTTGGCCCGTTCATCAAACGAACCGGCACACCCGACAAAAAACAGCACTTTGGCATCCGGTTTATCTGTCAGCAGGGGAACATCCAGCTCCTGGCACCAGTCAGCGCGTGTATCCGCGGAAAACCCCCAGGGATTGAACTGGTTTTCCAGGTTGTTGAAGGTTGGTTGCATCTCCGGGGGGAAACTGGCTTCCATCAGGACCTGGTGCTTGCGAATTTCAGATATGAAATCCAGGTGCTCAATGGACACCGGGCAAATGTTTTCACACGAACGGCAGGTGGTACAGGACCACAGGACATCAGCGGTGATTTCGGACCCCTCCCGCATGAGGGGCTGGATCTCGTCTTTCTTGTCGTTCAGCAGCAGGTCCGCCTGGTCCAGCAGGTCCACTTTGAAATCATGGATGATTTTTTTTGGGGACAGGGGCTTGTCGGTATGGGACGCCGGGCACAATTCCTCACAGCGGCCGCACTCGGTGCAGGCATACAGATTGAGGACATTGAACCAGTTGAATTCATGCGCCCGGCCAAGGCCGAAGGTCTCCGCTTCTTCATCTTCGATATCGGTTTTGACCAGGGCCTTCTCAACCGCCAGCCGCTTGCAGAATACGTTGGGTACGGCCGCCAGCAGGTGCAGGTGTTTAGACCCGGGGATATAGATCAAGAAACCCAGGATGGTACCGATATGAATGTAGTAAAACAATTCAGACCAGAAAAAAAGCTGGCCTGTGCTGAGGGCCCCAAGATTCAAAGCCGTCGCCAGAATGGCCGAGATGGGAAACACCCCGGCATAACTGAAGTCGGCGGACGCAACGGGCTGCACGTACAGGCAGGCGTTGATAAAATGAAACGAGATCACGATGACACTGGTAAACAGGATAATCAGGTTGGCATCCCTTCCCAGGGTCAGGTATTCCGGTTTCAGGATCAGGCGCCGGTAGAGGGCATAGGCCAGGCCGACCAGGACAAAAGCGGCCAGAAGGTCGGCAATAAACAGGTAGGCTGTGTAAGGTGCCGGAAACAGGTCGCCGACGTGAAAGGCGGGGACCACGCCCTGTATCATCAGTTCCATGGAATGGGGCTGAATGGCTAAAAATCCGAAGAAAATCAGGGTATGGGCCAGGCCGGGCATCAGTTTCCGGCGGACATTGGCCTGCCCGAGCACATCCACAAAGAGGACTGTTATCCGGTCGGCGATGCGGTCCAGCCTGCCGGGGGCCGCGCCCTCCACAGCCATCATAATGTTGTACAACCGGACAACTTTTTTGAAGAACAACCCAAAAGCGCCTATCAGGGCTGCCAGCATCAGCACTGATTTGAAGACAAGATACGTATTCATACAGATCTCAAATCCCCCGCAGCAGGGTCCCTAGGAACCACCTTCTCTCAATTGGGCCGTCAACCTGGGCACCACCTCAAAGATGTCGCCCACGATCCCATAATCGCATTTTGAAAAAATCGGGGCATCTTTGTCTTCGTTGATCGCCACGATGACCCGGGATGTCTTCATGCCCGCAAAATGCTGCACCGCCCCGGAAACACCGCAGGCGATGTAGAGCTTGGGGCTCACCGTTTTACCAGTCTGGCCGACCTGCATGGAATGGGGGGCATACCCGGCATCCACCGCGGCCCGGGAGGCACCCACCGCGGCCCCGATGAGATCGGCACATTCTTCCAGCATTTTATAGTTTTCGGCCGCCTTGATGGCGCGGCCCCCGGTGATGACCACCGGTGCCTCAGTCAGGTCGAGCTTTCCGGCCCCGCCCTGTTTGGTATCGCTCACCCGGACAAGCCCGGGATCCGCGCTGTCCGCGGTAAATGTTTCTATTTTTGCGGCCCCCGTGGACTTGACCGGTTCGACGGCATTGGGGCGCAGGGTACCCAGCAGTACGGAGCCGTTGACTTTCAAGGTGGCGAAGGTCTTACCCGAGAAGTGCGATTTCCGGACCCGCCGCTGTTCGATATCCACGGCCACACAGTCCGATACCAGCGGTTCATCCAGGAGTGCGGCCAGCCGGGCAAATATGTCTTTACCGGCCGCGCTGGCCGTCCCCAGCAGAGCGCCAAGCTCATAGGCTTTCAGTGCATCCGCCACTGCTGCCGCCGCCAGGTCCGGGCTGGCGCCGGGGTCGCCTGCAGCGGCTTCGATGCCGACGATGGTCCCGACCCCGTATTCGGCCAGCCGACCCTGTAGGGCTGCGGGACTCTCACCCAGCACCAGGGCATAGATGTCCTGGCCGGCCGCCGCGGTGACGACCCCCAGGGTTGTGTCTTTAACAGCCCCGTTTTCCGTTTCAATCAAGATACCTGTGCGCGTCATCGGCGTGTCTCCTTCCCTAGAGGACTTTCTCCTCTTCTTTAAGGATCTTGATAAGCTCCGATACCTGTTTATCCACATCACCGTCAAGCATTTTCGCTGCGGCTCTTTCGGGCACCGGCTCGAGGCTTTCCAGCACGACGGCCCCCCCGGATTCAGCGATGCCCAGGGCGTCAATCTCAAGCTCCTTGATCTCTTTTTTCTTGGCCTTCATGATGTCGGGAAATTTAGGATAGCGCGGCTCATTCAAGCCCTTGGTGGCACCGATAACCGCGGGCAGGCGCATTTCGATCACCTGCTTTTCACCCCCGCCGACTTCCCGTTCTACCACAGCCTTACCGTTGTCGATATCCAGGTTCGAGACTTCGTTGACAATGGGCAGGTCCAGGGCCCGGGCCAGCCGGTACGGGGTTTGAAAACTCTCCGTATCCACCGAGCCCTTGCCGGTAAAGATCACATCCGGCAGTCCGTCCGCTTCCAGGGCGGCCTGCAGCGCACGGGCCGTCAAGCCGCTGTCCAAAAACTGTCCCGCGGTTTTGACCAGGATCGAGCGATGGGCGCCCATGGCCATACCACTGCGGAGTGTGGCGACGGCCGCCGGCTTGCCTACGGTCACCAGGACGACCTCGCCCCCGTGTTGTTCAACCAGGCTGACCGCCTCCTCGATCCCGAACTCATCATAGGGATTGACGATAAATTTGATTTCCTCGTCGACAAACCCATTGCCCCCGTCAATCTTGATGGTAGCGGCCGTATCAGGCACATGTTTTACACACACACAAATTTTCATTTGTTCGGGCCTCCTAAGACTTCATTTTTTCATTGGCAGGATCGTACAGGGGCATGGACACCACCTGGGCATTGCGGGGACGCCCGAGGATCTCAACCTCGAGAACCGTCCCGGCAGCGGCATGTTCAGGCGGTACGTAGCCCATGGCAATGCTTTTACCGACCCGGTGGCCATAGCCGCCGGAGGAGGTCATGCCGATACGCGCCCCATCTTTCAGGATCGGGTTGTAACCCCAGGGATCGGAATCCTTGGCCTCCACGACCATGCCGACCAATTGCAGCGGTACGCCGGCCTCTTTCTGTTTGACGATACCCGCTTTGCCGATGAAGTCCTTGTCCAGCTTCACGGTCCAGGCAATGGGGGTCTCCAGAGGGGTATGATGCACGTTCATTTCGCTCTTCCAGGCCAGGTAGCCTTTTTCAAGACGCATGGAATCCATGGCATGCATGCCGACCATCTGCAGGTCGAATTCCTCGCCGGCGGCCATCAGGGCCTCGTAAACGGCGATCTGCTGCTCGATGGGATGAAAGATTTCATACCCCAGCTCACCCACATAGTTCATGCGGTTGACGCGACATTTGGTCCGGCCCACGTAGAGTTCCCGGCAGGTGGAAAAAGGAAACGCTGCATTGGACACGTCGCCGTAGACCACTTTTTCTAGCACCGCGCGACTTTGGGGACCGGCCAGCACCAGGCAGCCCATTTTATAGGTCAGATCCTCAAACTGCACCGACCCGTCCGCGGGTAGATTGAGGAGCATCCAGTGCTGGTCATGGCGTTTGCCCACACTGGCCGTCACGCAAAAATAGTTGTCGGCCGCGACCCGTGTGATGGTCATATCGGATTTGAAATTCCCATTGTGGTCCAGCATGGGGCACAGGGCGATCTGCCCGTCTTTCTCCGGGACGTTCTGGCAGGTCATGTGATTCAGCCAATCCCGGGCGCCCGGCCCCGAAATCCAGGTCTTGGCAAAGCGGGTCAAATCGATGATGCCGGCATGGTTCATCATGTGGGTGCATTCCCGGCCGACCTGCTCAAAGGCGTTGGACCGTCTCCAGGATGGTTGCTCATAAAGGTCGGCCCCCTCGGGAGCAAAATGATTGGGACACTCCCACCCAAAGTAGTCACCGAAAACTGCGTTGGCTGCTTTCTGGTAAGGGTAGATCGGACTGGTCCGGTTGGGCCGGGCGGCATCCCGGAACTCATTGGGAAAGAAGATGGAGTACAGCCGCGGATAGATGTCTGCAATTTTCTCATGGTTATAGGCCCAGTTGGCATAAGAGCCGAACCGCCGGGAATCGACATGCCACAGGTCTATCTCCGGCTCACCGTTCATGATCCAGCCGGCCAGGTAGTGCCCGATGCCGCCGGCCTGGGTGATGCCGAAGCTGTAGCCGCAGGCCTGGAAAAAATTGCGCAGCGGATAGGCCGGACCCACCAGGGGGTCGCCATTGGGCGTATAGGTAATCGGACCAGCCGTGACATGCTTGAAACCGGTGTCACCGAGAATCGGGAACCTTTCAATACCGGCTTCGATACAATCGGCAATGTTGTCGATATCCGGGTTCAATTCCTCCTGGGCGTAATCCCAGGGGACCCCGTGCTTTTTCCACTGCTGGCCGTTGGCTTCGTACATACCCAGGATCAGGCTGTCCATCTCCTGGCGCAGATAAATGGAGCGGTCCGGATCGCGCACCAGCGGCAGCATGGTATCCCGCTCAACGACCGCATTGATGGTTTCGTACAGAATATGGGTGTGGGCGATGGCGATAGAAGGAATTTCCAGCCCCACCATTTTCGACACCTGCGGGGCCCAGAGACCGGCGGCATTGACGACAAATTCACAGGTAATGTCACCTTTGTCGGTTTTTACCAGCCATTCTCCGGAGGCTTTTTGCTCTATGGCCGTCACCTGGGTATGCAAATTGAGTTCAGCACCGTAGTTGCGGGCGCCTTTGGCCATGGCCTGGGTCATCGATGCGGGGTCCACATCACCGTCATCCGGCCAGTAAAGACCACCCACCAACCCGGTGGTATCTATCAGGGGGTGCAGCCGGCCGATCTCCTCGGGACTGACAAAACTCACGTCCAGGCCCAGGCAGCGATTCATGGAGTAGTAATAGCCCAGTTCATCAAGCCGGTCGGGATTGTCGGCGGTACGGATGGACCCGGTGGTATGCCAGCCGGGTGACTGACCGGTCTCCTCTTCGAGCTGCTTGAAGGTTTCGATACTCTTCATGTTGACCTGGGTGCAGTAATAGCTGGGATGGTAATAGGAGCAATTGCCGGCTGCCATCCAGGTAGAGCCGGAGGTCAGTTCATGCTTCTCGATGAGCACCACATCATCCCACCCGTATTTTGCCAGATGATAGGCCAGGCTGACACCGATGGCCCCTCCTCCGATAATGGCGACTCGTGCGTTGGTTTTCATGATTTGCAAACCTCCTTTCAGTCACGGTTGGGTTAGGTCCTCCGGTTGGTAGTTATCTCAAAGAATGAATATACTGCACTTAATGTACCAATCAGATGGCCCTGAACACTATTTTCCCGGCATGGACGGCCCACTCGGTTAAAAAACGTTCGCCGCGCCGGATGGAGCCATTTTTTTCACCTGTCAGAGGCGATTTTCATTGTGCCGCACCCCTGATTTCTATTAAAGGGTGGGAATTATTTCTGGAAAGATAGCTAGCGACCCCCAGAAATGAGCAACTTTTTACACTTTTTACTGTAAAAATTTTTTACATTTTCCGGAAAAATCTGCAACTAGTTTCTGAACCCGCAAACACCAGGGAGGCCCCGATGCCGGCAACCATGCCCCAAACCATGACCGCGGTACTCCTCACCGGACACGGCGGATTCGACAAACTCGACTATCGCCGGGATGTGGTCGTGCCGTCGCCTGCCGAAGATGAAGTTCTCATCCAGGTCCTGGCCTGCGGGATCAACAACACGGACATCAACACCCGCATCGGCTGGTATGCCCCCTCCGTTACCACGGCCACTGACGACGGAGCCCGGGACGGTTTCGACGACCTGACGTCCGGAACCGGCGCCTGGTCGGGCGAAGCCCTGGCGTTTCCGCGTATCCAGGGGGCGGATGTCTGCGGGCGCATTGTCGGAGTCGGTCAACAGGTAGACCCCGGCAGACTGGGCGAAAGGGTAATCGTGGCCCCCATGCAGCCTCACCCGTCCGGAGAACCCTGGCGCTGTATCACCATGGGGTCTGAAATCAACGGCGGGTTCGCCCAATATGTCGCGGTACGGACCACAACCGCCTATCCCGTTGAGTCCGACTGGTCTGATATTGAACTGGCCTCGATCCCGTGCGCCTGGTCCACTGCGGAAAACATGCTGCACCGGGCAGACGTCTCACGAGATGATCGGGTCCTGATTACCGGCGCCTCGGGCGGGGTGGGCTCGGCGGCCGTGCAATTGGCGAAACGAAGGGGCGCGGCCGTCATGGCCGTGGCCGGCCAGGCCAAAGCCGAGCAGGTCCGCGACCTGGGGGCCGACCAGGTAATCGCCCGCGAATCTGACCTTCTGCAGGCGCTGGGCCGGGATACCGTGGATGTGGTCTGCGACCTCGTGGCCGGCCCCCAATGGCCCCAGCTGCTGGATGTGCTCAAAACGGGCGGCCGCTATGCCGTGGCCGGCGCCATTGCCGGCCCCCTGGTGGAGCTGGATGTCCGTACCCTGTATCTGAAGGATCTGACATTCCTGGGTTGCACCTATCAGGACCCGGCGGTCTTCCGGAACCTGGTCACGTATATCGAAAAAAATGAAATCCGGCCGGTGGTAGCTAAAAGCTATGCCCTGGAGGAGATTGTCCGGGCCCAGAAGGATTTTCTTTCAAAAGCACACACCGGTAAACTTGTCATGGTTCCCCCTGCACAAGAAATGTGACAAAATAATATAAATTAGTAGCAAAGGTTATTAGGTGTTACTTGTTGAGTGCCACGACATCGTGCACTCCAATTATTTAACGTAGTCGATAAGGTAGTTCATCGACCTTAGCTGTATCCAGATACAGCTTCAATTTTTGCTCTTTGACATCGATAGTTGCTGTTAAGTACTCGTA